>Ga0209336_10000012_pt1 | contig 105336 bp, 105 predicted proteins | sample LinPmetageLP32_FD_184042 | JGI IMG/M metagenome (GOLD analysis project Ga0209336, IMG submission 184042) | Marine viral communities from the Pacific Ocean - LP-32 (SPAdes) (version 2) | ecosystem: Environmental > Aquatic > Marine > Oceanic | place: Pacific Ocean | collected 2009-08-23
TTTTAGGGTGATACACTTCGAACACCGGAGTGCCTAGTATTGAACCATGCGGGATGCAAGACTCATTGACAATTACTTCTGTTCCCTCTTTAACAAGCGATTCGCCTGAAATCGGAAGCAGAAGATTTTTGTTTAAAACGTAAGTGCCCTTCTCTAACTGATTGTTTTTATTTATAAAAAGGGTTGTCTCAACCAATGGAATATCTTTAATATTTGTTCCAGTTACTTCAGTTAATATGTTTGAAATTTCTTCGTCGGACAGTTCGGTGTGGTCTTTTATTAACCATAGGGCTGCTAAATAAGATGAGAGTGAAAGCTTACCAATTAACGGTACTTTGCGAATAAGCTTTCTTAAATTAAAAGCCAACTTATGAAACATGGTATAAACTTTTCTATCACCGGAAGTTAATTCGTTTTTCGGTTTTGTAAGTTTATAATCTTTATCAATCACGCCAGCCTTATAAGCTCCAGTCTTTTCAACTGGCATAGTCATTAGCCTAAGCAATCTAAGTGCGAAGGCTTGGTCTGCTATCTTAATAAACTCGTTTAATTGTTGTGTCATAGTTTTCTTAGAATGTTAATGAGTTTTTCATCTAACGGAATATTAGTATACCAACCCTGCGGAAGGTAGTTTAAATATACTAGAAAGGTTTTTAGCGACGGAAGACACTCTTCAGTCACTTTAAGGAACATCATTCTATTTGCGGCTTGAATATCAAACACGTTATAGAACGATATTAAATGGTTTAACACTAGTCTTTCTTTTATTTCTCCGTCTTTGATGTACCTTCCTAATAGTCTTTTAATATATTTAATTCTGTTGAAATCATCCCAAAACTCATCGGCAGTGAGACATGCCTTATTGACATAATGCTCAACTGCGTAAGTCTTGATGTTTTTTTCAGTTGGTAATAATATAGACATCAAAAGTATTTATAAGGGCTGGCCTTACTTCATACCTTTAATTAAAGCTGCGATTGCGTTGTATGTATCATCGGTAGCAGCGAGTCCTAATGCTTTAGCAAGCTTTTTAGGGTCCGTTTCTCCACCAGAAACCATTTGATGAAGGTCGCTCATTTTAGCTTCGTCGAGTTCAATGCCTTCAGAAATAAGCTTTCCAAGTAGAGCCAAATCAAAATATTCTTTTTGCTCTTCTTCTTCACCATCAATTGCTTTTCCAATAGCGGCCCTTTTCTTTTTAAGGTACTCGTCAGTTTCGTCTTCATCGCCATCATTGTCAATGTCGTCGTCCTCTTTACCTACTGGGTCAAGAGCTTCTTTTTTGACTTCTGGTTCTTCTGCTTCTATTTCTTCGCCATCTTCTTCTTCTTCGTCCTTGTCTTGGTGACCATCAACTCCTGTTTTAACGTCGATTGTTACTTCATCGTTCGACTTAAAAATATTAGCTGCGATTGCTCCGCCTTCGGTCATGTCTTCTTCTTCGTCCTCGTCCTCTTCTTCCTCTTCCTCTTCATTGACGTGAGAACCCGATTTAATAGCGTCGATAAGGCTAACGATTTCTTCTTCTTCGATTTCATCTTCTGGCTCTTCATCTTCTTTAGAGTCAGCGATCTTTTTAGCAACATCTGCTGCTATTGTTACTGGATATTCTTTTCCATCGAATACAAAGCTGTCTTTGCCTTCTTCTTTTGCGGAAGCTGCTGCTCCCATAAAACTAGCGACGTCCTCAGATGTGAGGTTTGCTACTAGCTCGTAAATACTGGTTTTGCCTTCGACAACTACTTTTGCTGCATCAGCTAGGCCAGCGATATCTTCTAATCTGTGTCCTATAAATGACATGTTATTATTCTCCTTTTAATTTACCATTAATATTGCGCCGATGCCGGCAGTTACTATTGCCCCTATGACTATTAAGCCAAGTTGAACAACACTTGAAATTGTTGCTTTTGATTTTGCTAATAGCACCTCTGCATCACGAAGGCGTTCTTCCATTTCATCAAATTTAGTGTGTAGATCATCAATCGATTGCCAGATTGTTACTGTCTTTTCTTCAAGACTATGAATCTTCTCCTCGGCACGAGCTAGTGATACTACTGCATCACATAGCTTATCAATCTTTTCCTCGATTCTATCGAGACGTGTACCTTCGTTTTTATTCATATTAGTTATCTACTTTAGCAGAGCCTCTCCATTGGTAACAAGACCAGTACCGAGCTTTCCATTTCGGTCCAGGGTTATCACAACTATGTCGTGCTCTAAAGTTTTTTCTGCGTTTGGGGTCGTCTCTTTTGATTTCCATATTGGGGTCACCAAATCGAACTACCACAACCGTACCTTTTTCGTTTTTGACGTATACTTTAAATTTCTTATTCTTATTCTCTGAAGTACGAATAGGATTATTAAGCTCTACTTTCTTACCTTGGTATTCAGCCTCAGTGATTAGTAAGTGCTCGTAAAGACCTTCACATGCTTCATCTACCGCATCTTCAGTGTATGTTTTAAATTGCTTCATTATTTTTTTACTTTAGCAGCGAGGTCTTTATCAGCTCCACCCCAAGTTCCTTTTGATTTAGTTACAAATGAATTGACTCGGGCGTATCCCCATTGTGTTGGATTAGTACCTGGTCTATGTCCGGTTCTCCATGCTGCGACTCCGCGGTTGAAGACTTGTTTTAGAATGCCATAGGAAATACCAGTCTTGTCAGCTTTCTTTTGTAGTGCGTCCAATTTCTTTTCTTTTACCGTCGTTTTTTCGAACATCTCGTAAGGAAGGTTTTTCTTCTTATTGTATTCTAGCTTTCTAAGTTTTTCTCTAAACGCCTTTGAACGACCATCTAATCCTTTGGGGTCGGCTTCGTCAAATAGAGCAATCAATGCGTTTAAGAGTTTTCCTTTTTGCAGTAAATCTCTTGAAGACTTATCGCCAAGAGCTGTCATGATCGTCTCTTGAGATGCGGTCTTAAGTTTCTTAAACATAACGGCGATTTCTTTCGGAGTATCACCGCGTTTAATCATGTAAACTACATTGCCGGCAGTCTTCTTATCAGAACCTTTGAACTTTAGTTTATCTAATGCTTTAGACTCTTTAATTTCAGCTTCTTCGCTGTTGATGCTTTGGAGTTCTTCTTCTATTGACTCATTCTTACGAAGAAGGAGTTCTCTATTTAGCATTGATATTGTTTTCTTAGCTCGGGTAACTCCTTTAAAAGCTTTAAGTAAGTCTAATATATCTTGTTTGGAAAGTTTGACGAGCTGAGCTGCAGTAGCTTCTTCAATTGATTCTAGTTTAGTCAGTTTCTTCTTAAGCATATCGACATACTTATTACCACCATACATCTTAACCATACGAGCATCTGGATTTTTAATTAGTGCTTTAAGGTCTTTGATTAGAAGTTGCTTTTCAGAAGCTTCATCAAGACTTTCTGCAAACATGTTATATCCACGAACGTCTTCTTCGTCTTGCATTTTCTTTATAAACTTTTCTGCGGAGGTTTGATTTGGAAAAGACTTTTTCATCTTCTTACCATTCCACAGTTCGACTGAAGCGACTACTTTCTTTGCTTCTTCAAGGTCAGTAGATTCTCCGATTGTATCAACCTCAGGTTGTTTTTGAATATAACGAATAATAGGCTTTTCATTTGGAACAATCATACTGAGACCAGATTTGTCAATGCTTGTATCCCACGAACTAAATTTGTTTCTCAGTTTCTTTTTAAGTCTTAACGCGGCTTGCTTAGTTAAAGCTTTAACTACTACACGGCGGCCATCTTTCACACCTATGTTTTCTTCAATACTATTAGATTCTCCTAACACCGCATCAACACTACCACCTGGAACTAGTGCGGGATTGCCTTTCATTTGCTTAATCCCTTTCTTAATAGCTTCGGCTGAGTTACGTGCTTTTACATCCACTGTCTGGCCCTTGAAGAGTTTACCAGCTTTCTTAGTAATAGTTACTGTCCAAAATTTGATTGCTTCATTAACAGATTCGTTGACTTCGTCGTTCATGTCAATTTCCATCTCAGACAATCCCTTCAAGCCGGCTTTCTTACGGAGAATGTTTAGCGCTTTAATTGTTTCTCTTTGCTTTGGTGAACCAGGAATCTGTTTCAGAGCTAGAGTTGTAAGCTTAAGCATGTCTGCGTCATTATGCTCGTCAACTGCATCGACCTCAGCATCGTCTTCGGCTTCGTCGGCTTGGCCATCTGTATAATCTAAGGTGTCTTCTTCGTCTTCGTCTACATCTACAACTCTTTTTAATACAGAGCTTGATTCATAGCTATCGTTATCTTCGCACTTTTGTTTAAGCTCAGCTAAATCGTTTTCATCTTTATACCAGCTTGACTTAACCTCTTCTCCCGTACTCTTCTGTGCTATCAATTGAAATTCTGTTCTTTCTGCTAAATCCCTTTTAAACGCCGCTAAGGCGATAGTCGACTCATAAAGAGAATAGTTAGTTATGTCGATAGGACGCTTTTCTAAAAAGGCTTCTAAAACTGCTTCGGCTTCACTCGGAAATGAAGTCTTTAAAATTTCTAAACGATAATTAATCATAGTGTTTTCCTTTGCTGGTACCCGGGTTCTTTTTCCTTTAGGTGCTTTTCGTGGTGTAAATAAATCAGTTGATGGTATTTTTTTCATGGGTGCACCAGAGAAAAATACTAAAGAGCCATCGTCGTCAAGGGCGGGATAATATTGGTCTGGGCGCTTATCAATATCCATTTTAATACCCAGCTTAACTCGACCGGTGAGTTTACTAGTCGCAACAGCAATATTATGCTTCTTAGATAAAGATTTCTTTCGAAACTTATTACCCAATCTCCATGTCTTTGCTAAATCAACTGCCTGCTTTTTGTTTAACATACTAATCTCTATTTATACGATTTTACCCGCCAAACTCATGGCCAGCTACTCTTTTCATTTGCTTTTTAAATTCTGCGAAGTTAGGCTTAGTTTTATACAGCTTAATACTTATTTCTGCTCTTTCTTTTCCTTTGATTCTCCACTCGTAACCTTTGGCTTTGTGCTCAGGTTTAGTTGTTCGAACTACGCGTCTTTCAAATCCATTCTCCCAAGTCTCGCTCTTCTTTTCTTCTAAATCTTTTTCTTCGGGTACACAATTAGGAACATTCTTATTTCCCTTTTTCTTCATACCTACTTGCTTATAGCCATCCCAACAACCATCTGCTTCGTCTACCTCTTCGCCTGGGGTGTTCTTTTTATATTTTTTCGTTAGCTTATCTGTTCCAAGTTCACCGTAGGTTTCTTTAAATGATTTAGTAGATTCTACTACCCATTCTTGGCCTTTTGGAACATACTTTTGAATCTTTCGTAGAATATCTTTTTCGATATCAGTGTGTTTCATAGGTGGCTTACCTGATTCCTTAACCTTAAAGTATAAAGCATCTTTGAGAAACTGTCCGCCTTTATCGCTCTTTTTCAAATCACTATCTACACCAATCTTATTGAAGGCGAAGGTAATATCTCCGTCCATATATTTCTTTAGGCCTTTGCCCATCTTCACAATATCTAACATTGTTTGTGATGCGCCTCTATGAGTATTTACTAGAATTTCAATTGGTACTACTCTACCTCTTGTCGGATCGGTGTTCTGAGACTTAGCAACTTCTACATCGTTTACTACCCATACGATATGAATATTCTTAGTAGGATAGCTTGCGCCTTGAAGAAGTCTAGTTATGTTGTCTAGCTTTCTTAAATCTTTTAGTGTGACATCGAATATAACATTGGGCTTATCTTCAGGTTGCTTAGTCATTACCGATGTAAAGAATGCTGCCATCTTCTTATTAGGAAGATTCAATTCATCTGCTACTATACTGTGAAGTTTACTTACGTCGCCACTTCTAGTTAAATCGAATTTAGAAAGTTCTTGGCCAGTTTTGTCTTTAACAATCTGAGCAATCTTCGGTGCCTTGAGGACTAATCTCTTTAATTCATCAACATCAAACTTCTTACCTTCCATGCCGATAAGATTGTCAAGTACAAATCCTTTACCGGAACCGGCTCCTCCAGCTAGAATTAGTGCATGACCTGATTTAGGATATGCTTTTTTAGCGAAGGTAATTAGCTTCTCGTCAAGTTGAACATCCTCGACCATTGTGTATCCTAACTTAGGTACATTGTTATATCTTTCAAGCTCTTGTCCACTCGGTGTTTGAATTGATACTCCACCTTTAATCTTTACGATTTTAAGAGAGCTTGCTTTAGAACCGTATTCCTTCTTCAACTCCTTTTTGAGCTGAACCATGGTCATGTATTTAGTTTTTTCACCAAACATCTGTTGATACTTCTTTGTGTGTTTAGATGGTTTGGTTTTTGCAGTAGCATCACCGGGAGCGGGTTCGTATGCCGAATCATCATCGTCGTCTTTAGCTGCGCCTTTCTTAAAATGAGCGTCTCTTTTATCTTTAGTAGACTTGGACATCTCTTTACCTTTAGCATCTTTTCCATAATACTTAGCGGGTTGAGTGCCCTTTTTGTCTTTTACGTCTGGGTCTTGCTTAACTTCTGACAAATCTTGAATCCAATACTTTTTACCGATTGAAGATACAATGTAGTTTGGCTTTCTTTCTGATATAGTTACAATCTTGTTTTCTTTATTATAAACGGTGTCTCCAACATTAAACACTTCGCCTCTAGCATATAATTCTCTTATATCTGATACTTTATCAAGTTGCACGTGTTCTCTAAAGTCGTTAACTTTCTTTAAGCCCATTGCTTTTCTTAATGCATTGAAGAGTTCGGCAGCACCAGAATAACCTTTCGGTAATCCATTTTGAAATAATTTAAAATCGCCATCTGATGCAGCAGTTCTCATCTTAGATGCTGACATGCCAGTTACGCCTTCAGCGTCTGGATCACGTTCTCCAGCCGATACTACATTAATGCCGTTGACGAAATTATAATATCCATGTCTAGCCTTTGTGTCGTTATACTTTTTCAATAAGCTATCAAAGTCTTGCACTCTATCACCACCAACAACCATAGTGATTTTATTATATCCCATATCATAAAGGTCTGAAGCGATGGCTAATGCATTATTGACCTTATTATTCATTACAATACTTCTTGCATGCTTTGGGAACATTTTGCGCATGAAGCGAATCTTATCTTTGTATACTAAAGGATTCTTTTTTGGGTCATTGGACGTGGATGCGTAAATCTTATAGTCTTTACTCTTTGCCACCTTAGCAATTTTGTCCATTAGCTTTTGGTGACCGGTGGTAGGCGGGTTAAATCTGCCGAAAGTAAAAAATACTTCTTTTTCCTTTGCTTCATTAAATTGTTTAAATGACTTCATACTACTATTTATCTTCGTTTGAGGATGCCCTAAATCTCTTCAATCTTTCTTTTTCCGCTTTCTTAACTTTAGGCAAAAGCTTTCGTGCTATCCGGCCGATTGCCGATTGTTTCTTTTTAAGTTTCTTTTCTAATGATTCCCGTTCTGCAAATGATAAGTCGCTCGGGTTTCTGTTCTTTAAAATCTTTTTAGTCAAAATCTTTCTAGCCAGTTTTCTAGCTCGGTTTTCTAGCTTTTCGGGTGTAGCCATTTTCCGCATCGCGAGCTTTTTCTTACGAGCAATTTTCTTAGCCATCCGCCGCATCTTCTGTCCTCGCTTAATTCTTTGAGCGCGAGTAAGAGCTTCGTCGGTTTGTGTGTATTCTTTAAATGATATCATTTTTCCCAACCCTTAATTACGTCTTTTGAAAAGTTATTATAAGAAAACTCTAATCTATCTACAAGCTTAATTGCCCCGCCGCCAATCTTATCAATTGCAACAAACCCTTCTTGGCCCGTAACTTTAAATCCTTGTTTAGTTCTAACAAAAGTATTCATACTCTTAACCTTATCGAGTTTAGATATAATAAGTTCCTTTGCAACCACCAACTGCTTTTGTAGTTCGAACACTAGTTCTAAATTCTTTTTGTTAGAAGCGGAGAAGAACTTAAGTCTTTCGTCTTTCTTCTGAACAACTTTTTCTTTTCCAGCTGCGCTCTTTCTCTTGTCAACCTCTTTAGTGTATCTTTGTTCATACCATTTGAGAAGATTGACAACATGCTTCTTTGAATCTTTAATCTTTTCTCCGGCTCTTACATATGTGTTATTGAATGTTTCGAGTTCTTGAGAAAGACTTGGGTCCTTTTCGATTTGTCTGAGTGTAGAGCCTTGAATCTTTTGGAATATCTTTCCTGCCACTGAAAGAGCTTTGGTAACCTCGTCGGTTTCTTCTTTTGACAATAGAGTACCAGACACATCTTTCAAACCAGCATCGTCAAAGAAGATTGAATCTGACTGCTTAAATGAGCCTGTGGCAACCTTATAAGTTGCTTTCATCGATTCAAAATCACTTCCGTTGTATGTGGTGTGAAAGATAATACCAATTTTAGCTTTATTAATCTTCTTGCCTAAATCAGATTTGACTGGTACTGCGTATACAATCGTGTTTGGTTGAAACGTATAATAGTTTTCCCCATCAATCGTTTCAGTATCTACATCATCAGTAAATAGTAAATCTCCCTGTACTACCCCTTTGATTCCTAACTTACTTAGTTCTGATAAAGCTACTTTGAGTTTGGATGCAAGGTCACCAGATGTATCGGCATCTACGTCTGCATTTGTTTTATAGACTTTAGGATTCTTATTGAAGATTCCTTTCTTAGCCACAAAGAATTTTCCATCGCTTGGGTCGATTCCAGCAAATACTGCAGGAGCACCATCCCATTTAACAGTTACGTCGGTTGTCTTTGAAGATTCTCCGGCTAACATATCTCTCATACCACGAAGAGCAAAGATTGCTTCTCGAGCTCCTTTTACACCACCATATAATACTCGGTCCTCAATATGAGTCATGTGAGTATTCTTACCGGGTGCTGATGCTTCAGCAATATATGATTTGAAATTAATCATGGTTTTAATATTACCTTTGCTTGTTTAATAATACCTTTTGGTCCAACTGATTTTTTTAAATATTTCACTAAAGCTTGAACTGCTTTTTTAAACGCGCCTTTAAAAGTAAAATCTCCATCGTCTAAAACCATATTGCCCATCGCACGAATTGGAACCTTATAGTCAAACTTCCACGTGTCATTGCCTTTAGGTCTTTGACCTCCGTGTTTAGATGACCATTTTAATATATCAATATTAAACGGAATAGAGCCAAAGATTTCTTCTAATTCCCTTTCTTGCAAACTCTGAGCGTGCTCTTTAAAAGTAGTCTGTTCTACCACGTTGAGGTCTTTAAATTTCTTTTGTACTTCTGGGTGCCACTGATATGTCGTATTAAGTTTTCCGGTTACACCCGACTTTGACCTTTGGGTTTTCATTGCAATAGGAATACGCTTGCCGTCTTTAGTTATAGCATATACAAAAATGTTTCTTCCGGTAATCGCGCCAGTCTTCGAGTTCTTAGTAACCTCTTCACCATCACCTGGTTTACCAACATCGAAGTGAGTAATAAAATCGTCGGTAGATTCTATATTAAGTGCAGCTTTGATTTGCTCAGCTTCTACTACAGTACCGCCCATATTTAAATTAAACAGGCCTGGATATTTTCCTACGCCTTCACCATCTTCACCATCGACAACTCCAAGATGGAGCTTATCAATTATATTCTTGCCTTCAAGATAGTCTCCTAACCCTTTAGATTCTCCGTTCGGCAATTTGATTTGCGTTTGATTTAGCTTATCGTTAGTTTCTCTTTGTACGTCTAAGCTTCTTTTCTTAATCTTGCCTAAGTTGACCTTAACATCGTTTTGAGCGCCGACTCTTTGAATCAGCTTAATCATATCCGTCGAAGGCTCTTTGGTTTTATTAGGATCAGCCATGTAATCAATAAATGCTTTAAGCTGCTCTTCTTCACTAGCATCGTCTGCAACCGAAAATCTATTCTTAGTCTTAGTTCCTGTAAAGATTGATTTCTTACCGCCGACAAATCTAGACGCAACTAAAGGGTCTGCTTTTATCTTTTCAATAGCAGCTGTCATATCTACCTTCTGTAGACCTTGCCCTAGTGGTACTCCGACATCTTTAAGTGCAGCTTCAGCTGAGATCAAAGCCTTCTGACCATCTTCGATAATTGCGATGGCTTTAGCTTTTGTTTCTTCTTTAAGTTTTAAGCCAGAAATGACATCTTTCATTTGGTCTGACTCTTTGTTAGGTGTTGAATTGGCTTGGATATCTGATGTCGAAATCTTATCCGAGTGGAATGTTACAACTCCTCGGCCTTTGTTATCAATTGCAATTGAGGAAGTATCGGACGGATTCTCTCCACCACCACTCACTCTTATAAATTCTACTAATTGGGCTCTAGGAATCTCTACACCTTTATTAGTATAAAAAGGACCTGCACTAGCTTTGATTAATTCGACCTGTGCTTCGATTGACTGTGAATGGCCATAGAAATTTCTAATTTTAGCTGGGGGAATAACTTTGCCGTCTTCAGCAAGTGCGTCAATCGCTTTAGTCATTTTCTTATGTTTTTGCATGCCAGACTTGGCAGTAGAACCCATAAGAGCAAATAGCTTTTTATCTAAGCCTTCTCGTTCTCCTCTTTTAAATGTCTCACCGCCTGAGTTCTGTTTACCGAGGGTAGTGTCTTTGACTTGATTGTATAAAGCTCTCTGAAGTTCTTCTTCGGTAATATCTGGTTTAAGTGTAATAATGTTGGACGCTTCACCCGACATAATTTCCTGCATCATCGACCCCGCGTTTCCAGGTGCTGGTTTAAACCCATCTACTTCATTATAGCCAATATCTAATCCTTTCTGCTTAATGGCTCCATCAGAAAATTTGTCATCTCTGTCTCCTAGCTTTCCACGAGAAGGTGCATTTGACGTCGCAGTTGATTTTTTAGAAGGTTGAGCTTTATCAGATGGCGTTGTGTCTGATTTAGGGTCTGCTTTGGCAATTGGTTCTAACCTTTTTCCGTCGTCAGATGCTTTGAAAGACGGTTTATCGCCTTTCTTTTTTCCATATACACCTCGGCCAAAATGGACTAATCCCATTTTCTTGGCTTTGTCTGATGCTTCTGATTCGTGTAACTTAAAACTTTTAATTGACATGCAGTGTTCCCATAAAAATAAAATTGTTAGGTCATTCTAACAATACTATTTATAAGAAAAACTATTTTAAGTGGGGTCGTTTATAAAGCCGCCTCTAATATTTTTATCGTCAATCCATTGGTTAAATAATCCTAGTTCCATACCATACGCTTCGATTTCCCATGGCAATTCCCAATACTTGTCTGTAGTACGATATCGTTTACCATACCACGCTGAATACGAAATTGACTCTGTGTGTGCCAGTTCTTTTCGTGAGAACTGTTTGACATGAACCATCTCGTGAGCTACGGATAGCAGTTTCTTACGAAGTGACATACCTTTGTCGACTTTGATTTCGAATGTATTTAAGTCTTCGGTGTCAATGCAGTTAGCCCAATCGCCTTCTGTATCTCTAAGATTGGTTACTTGTACAATATCAACCTCTAGGTTTTTCTTTCGAGGCATCATCTTGTATACACAATAATAAGCAAGAGACACGATTAGTTCCCGCTCGCGCTTAGGACCGGTGGTTTCTATGGTTATTGCCATTAATAAACGATCTCTTTAGTTTTTAGAACATCTTCTTTAGCGGTCGATTTGAAAAACTCATCGACGTTGTGAGCCTTGTCATCAATCCAAACATCATAGTGTGGTTTGCCAACTTTGAAGCTGCTGTATTTTACACCCCACTTGTCTAACTGATTCTTAGTCAGCTCATGCTTAGCGTGGTAGTTGCCAGTGCTCGAACCTCGAGCTGTGTAATAATTAATTGTGTGACCTTTATCGTGAAGGTCGTTGAAGTATTGGATTCGGTCCATGTAAGGTACCGCACGGGTTTCGTCATTGTCAATTCTCCCGTCTTTGTTGAGGTAGAGCTCAAGAGAACAAATCGTTCCGTCGATGTCTACTATGAATGTTTTTAAGTTATCTGCCATATATTTACCTTTCTAAAATTACGAAATGCCCGAAGTAATTGTCGAACACGTTTATTAAATTATCATAATCACCAGATCGCATCTCTGATAATATTGTGTTTGTGTCAAATCCCAGCTGCTTTCCAAGTCGAGTAGCTGTTCCCATTAGAGCAAATGCATTACCATCTGGTCCTGTCAAATCGATGACGGTTTCTGAGTTTTTAGTTTTTTCCCTTATCATAGTTATATTATACCATATTTTGGCCAAATTGTCTACCGTTTTCTTGATTCACAAGTCCTTGACTGCCAAGAGGTTCATTAAATAGTTTTAAAAATCGTAAAAAACTCATAAGTGGTACAGCCGCAAGGGGTTATGCAGATATCGCTTCGAAGTGAGCTAGAGCCTCTTCTTCGGAGTTCGCTTCATGTCCGTCTTCAAAGACATACTGAACACTATAGTGACTCGAATCGCCTGAACGCAGTGCTTCAGCATTAGGAAATATCCAAGCATGTTTGTAACGCTTTAGTCCTTGCCGCAAGTCTTCGGTTCCGCTATGTCGCTCTCTTACGATGGTGCCATCTTCACAAATGGCCAAATATGTTCTGTCTTGCCAAGGTTCCCAAAGGGTGTTTTCATGCCATTCTGAAAAATCTTCGATGCTAATAATACTCTCTTCTGAGTACTCACTTGAGTACGCAATGGTATTGTTGATTACTCCACTCGAAGTAGAATCGACGGAGCCATAAACCACATAGGTTTCTCCACCCTTGTTCTTCCAGTACTGAGGACATTCCCCAGTGCCATCCCAATCGTGGGAGCCATAGTTTTCGCGATATTGTGTCTGTACGATTTTTTTTGCCATAATTATTTTACTAGGTGTTGTTCTACCGCTCGCAATTGAACATCTGCTCGGATAGAGAAAAAGGTCTTATGTTGAAGGTTTACGTTGTAATCCATAGCGATGTCACGAGTGATTTCGTTATGCTCGCCAGTGCGAGTATTGGTGAGGTCGAATATGTTGCCATATCCTTTGTAGTCGATGATGTAGTTTATTACGTTTTCCATAGTTTAAGCGGGGATTGAGATTACCAAGCCATAGTAAAACATGGCTCCAAATAGTGCTCCCATTAAGGAGGCGATGAGTGTGTCTAGTATTATTTTTTTCATAGTTCCCTTTCTTTCTAATACTATTATACCATATTTGGGCACATTTGTATACTAAAATCTTCGACTAAAAGTCGTTGATAACGAACAGGTTACCGAACATGACTAAAAACTCTTAAAGTTTTTGTATCTGATACAGCCGCAAGGACTTACGCACTTTTCATCTTTGAGAAGTTGTTGACCTTCTCAAACGTCAGTTTATTCTCGAATTTACCGTCCAAAACGTCCGCCTTGTGGGATATAATAAAGGTATTTGTGTCGTCGTCGAGTGTACCTAGTATCTTCAGTAGATTGTCTACGCCATCTGTATCTAGGCTCGAGTCAAATGTCTCGTCCAATATCAGTAGATTTGTGTTGGTTGAGTTCTTCATACGGGCGATCTGTCGCCACGTAAACATTAAAGATAGGTCGATACGAGACTTCTCGCCTTCTGAAAAGCTCGAGTACGAAAAGTCATCTCTGTGTCTAGACCTAATAGTCTCATTGAACGATTCGTCAATATTGAATAGTACAAAGAAGTCTAGAACCTGCAGATACTGGTTAATTAGCTTGTTAATCACCGGCAAGTATTGCTTAATAACTTTTGACTTAATTCCACCATCTCTTAGTAGTTCATCTACTGCCTGTGAGTAACTTAGCAACTCAGTAAATTCGGCATGGTCTTTAGAATGCTGGTTTAATGACTCGTATAGTTTAGTAAGAGACTTTTCGGCATCTGATGTGTCATTAGTTTTACCGAGCTTCTCTTGAAGTGTTTGTACTCTAGATAGCAGGGTTGCGACTTTACCAGCGTTCTCGTTAATATCTTGACCTACATTTCTTATTCGAACCAGCTCTGTCTGAGTCGCATTGAATAGTTCTTCAGTCTTACCAAGCTCTGATCGTAAAGAGTCTTTGCCTTCTGCTAATGCAGTAAGTTTTGTACTAGCCTTTAATAGAGCTGCAGATTTAATTTCGTCAGATATCTGTTGAGTGCAGGTTGGACAGGTTGTATTCTTAGTAAAGAATAGTTGTTCTGCTTTATACCTTTCAGCTTTAGATTGCATTTGCCCTTCAAACTTATTGAGCTCATTCTGCTTGTTTCGCAATCTAGTAATATCGTCTTCAGTCACCTCAGTTATAAGTTGCTCTCTGAGCACCTCATTCTTTTCATTCAATGCTTTGGCTTGGTCATTGAGCTCGGTGATTTCGTCTTCTACTTCTTTGGTCTTAGTATCATCAATCGATTGCAGTTCTTTAATGTGAGATTCTTGAAGTGTGATCTTCTGTCTTTGGAGTTCAATCTGGCTATCACTGTATCCAATCTCATTACGGAGTTTAGTGAGCTTCTCTTTTAGAACATGACTCATCTTTGTAAAGATACCAATGTCAAGCAAGTCTTCTATCACTTCCCGTCTATGGTGAGAAGGTAATTGCATAAATGGTATAAAGTTAGATGAACCAAGTACTACAATCTGGTGGAATGATTTGTGGTTAAGCTTAAGAATATTGTTCTCGAGCACCTTTTGATAATCTCGGGCATGAGATTCTTGGTTGTACATTTCACCATTACGCCATATCTCAAACTTGTTAGGTTTGATTCCTCTTATCACTTTATAGTTAGTAGTGCCAATAGAGAACTCCACTGTCACTTCAGTCTTTTTTTGATTGATACTATTAACTAGCTGTGGTTTGTTAATATTGCGATGAGCCTTCCCAAACAGTGCGAACGACAAAGCATCTAACATTGTAGATTTTCCAGAGCCATTTGCTCCTACTACCAATGTGGTTTTATGACCTGATAGATGTACTTTAGTTGCTTTATCACCGGACGAGAGAAAGTTCTTGTACTCGATAGATTCAAATTTAATCATATAGCTTCTATTTCTAATGCTTCCGTATGAAGCTCACTTAGAATGGTTTTCAATTTTCTTTTACTTAATTTGGATTCAATAGCATCGACATATGTGTTGAGCAATGATTGAGTATCTTCAAGATTGATTTCTTCATCGGCGATGGTCTCTGCTGATAAGTCTCCAAAGTTTTCTACAATCTTCAAGTCTGTTGGATTAAGAGCTTGTACTCTATCTACATATTTATCAAACTCGTACGCGTTAGTTTTTTCCGATACGATAATCTTTACATACTTACCATGTACATCGGTGTAATCTGATTGTTCGTCATCAGAGTAATATAGCTTACGGAACAGTGTGTATGGATTCCTCACCGGAGTCATCTCGCGGGTTTCAGTGTCAAAGATGTGGAAGTACTTTGGGTCGTGTGCATCAGACCAAGTCAGCTCAACTTGAGTACCAAGATACGTAACGTTACTTTGACTTGACTTTGTGTGATAATGACCAGAATACACCGAATCAAATCGATTGAAGATTTCTGTACCCATACCATGTGAAGTGATATTGGTGTTAGCCATAAACTTAAACCCAGCTAGTTCGAAGTGGCCCATTAGAATTTGAGACTTGGTATTCTGAATAAAGTCCATACATTCTTTTTCATTCTCGGGGCATAGCCATGGTACTAAACCAATAGTAGTATCTTCAACCTCTAAGTCAGTCGGCTCCATGTGTATCTTAACACAATCGGTGTAGTGACCAAGGAGTTCTTTTAAAGAACAAAGGTCGTTAGTATTTTTATAATACACATCATGGTTACCAGGAACAATAGACATATTGATACCTTTAGACCTAATAACGTCAAGGAACATATGTCGATTTCGTTCAAGAGCTTTAAAATTAACAAATCTTCTATGGTCATAATAATCTCCTAAATGCAATATTTCTGTTATACCGTGTTCTTCTAGATACGGAAAGAATACCTTTGAGTAAAAGTCTTCTGCATTATCTAAGAACACATCACTGCCGTTCTTGACACCACAATGAGTGTCATTAATTATTGCTAGCTTCATTATTTAGTTTTACGCTTTTTGCGAGTGCTAAGACCGTGTTCATTAGCCCAGTCTCTTAAAGATTGGTCTTTGACCTTAACCGCATCAATTCGATTTTTAATTCTTTCGACAATGCTGTCACCCATATAACCACTATCACCTACATCCGCGAACGCTTCCATTCCAGAGTTTTCAATCCACTTCATCTTGATTTCCTGTTGTTTCTTCTCCTTAGCTATACGCCGCAGGAATGCGAAGTAGGATATCTGAGTGAAATACGCAAAGGCATTAGGTTTACCTGTTCGTGTTGCTGCTTCGATGTTATAGTTATTAATAGCCTTAATACAATTCTCTACTGCATCCATTACCATTTCATCACGATAGGTGTATCGAACGAAGTTTGGTTTGTGTGATAGGCCTTCACAAATCTTTAGAAAACACGAGCCTATGTACTCAGGTATCTTTGGTTCTGTAGTTTCATTTTTAATAGCTTCGTTTGTCGCTCTCACGTGTTCTACAACCGCTTCAGAAAAATCTCTGTTATTCACATAATGAGGTTTCTGTTTGGGTTTTAATTTCTCATTTTTCATATATATAATATACACTGTTTTAAGGCAAATGTAAAACCTTTTTTTCTTTATCTTTGATTAAAAAATGCACTGTTTATCTTGACGCTTGCTGCCAGTTTTGGTATAATGATTAAATCAATTATCAAAAGAATCCGTATCATCTCGCTTAGGTCCTTCGACCGGCTTCCATTCCATTCTATTCCTCCAAGGAGAGAGAATGTCTTCATCCTCTGTTGAATCTTTAGGTTCAAGACCATCTATTAATGATTGAAGAAACTCAAAAGGATTTGGTGTTACTTTACCATCTTCTTCTGTATCATCGTCATCAATTAACTCATCGTCTTCTTCTAGTCTATTCCGAATAAGTACTTTTGAGTAAAACTTTTTCATCTTAAACGTAGCTTCATGATATGTTATGATATTGTGCTGATCAATGAATACCTCAGTCGCGTCACAACCAAATAACCATTCATGCATACCTATTTGAGCTACGCCTCTACTAGTTTCAAGATCGATTGAATAAGGCTGCGATAGAATAAATGGTAATTCTTCTTCTGGTGGTTCTTCTACTATCCTTGCTATGATAGTCTCGCCAGTTATTAATTTAAAAACTGTAACGGGTAAAGAATCTAGGTATTCGTTTAATTCGTCGCTCATTGTAAGTCCTTTTTATTATAAATAGAGTTATAATTAACCCCACATAAGTATTTATAAGATGTCAACCGTAGCAAATTTCAATATAGACCAAGGGTCGAGCTTTAGTACAACTATTAATATCGAGACTACTTCAGCCGGAGTCTTTGAGCTAGACACATATTCTGCCCGAGGCAAGATAAGAAAATCCTATAAAAGTTCTTCTTACGTGTCATTTGGATGTTCTATCAGTAATAATTCACCAGCACAAGATACCATTACAGCGTCATTAACATCAGCGCAAACAAAATCAATGAAGCCTGGTAGGTACGTATATGACATAGAAGTCTATAACACTAATAGCGACGTGATAAGAATTGTAGAGGGCCAAGTGGAGGTGCTGGCTTCGGTGACTCAATCGAATCCATTATCTGAAGGCATAGAATTTAAGTACACCGAAGAGAACTACGTATCACACAGTATGTATCACCCAACGACTGGTGCAGAAGCTGTTGTAGCTACATATGCAGACCATCTAACATATATGGCACAAGGATATGTTCATGTATATCCAATTGGTGGTGGAGGAACCGCCGCAGAAAATTCACAGAGTGCTAGTGATACGGTCACATCAAGCGCTGCAGAATCCGCCAATGACACAACATCTAATTCACCCGGCGATTCTGGCGGAGAAACGAGCAACTATTATTAAGTAGCACTATGGCAGATATAAAAGCGACACTGACGAGTAATAATACATCTTTAACGGCTTCCATAAACCAAGATACACGGATAATTGCAAAGTCTTTTACTAATGAATCAAGGGCTGCAATATTCGCAGATGCTAGTTTAACTGGAGTTCCTACTGCACCGACAGCAATAGCTGGAACAAATACTACTCAAATAGCTACTACAGAGTTTGTTACTAGCGCGGTTCAAGGCGAAGACACCATCGCTGAAATGAATGATGTTACACTAACTTCACTGGCCGATGGCGAAGTGTTAGTTTCAAGTTCAGGCAATTTTATAAATCAAACTTTAGCTGACGCAGGCATAAATGCAATAACTTTAACAACTGCCGCTCAACCAAATATTACGAGTGTTGGTACATTAACATCAGCCACAATATCTGGTGACTTAACAGTTGATACCGATACCTTAAAAGTAGATTCGACTAATAATCGAGTTGGTATAAATGTTGCTGTACCAGCCGGTGATTTACATGTTGTAGGAGAAACTGGAACAGCAGGAAGAATTTATCTGTCTGATGTAGATAACGGTATAGAAACTGTTAATTCTTTATTGATAACTAAATCAGGCACAAACGCTTATATATACAATAGAGATGGCGGAAATTTGGGACTTGGGTCTAATGACGATATCGATGCGGTAATAATTAAATCAGATGGCAATGTTGGTATAGGAACTACAACACCATCTGTAAAATTAGAAGTAGTTGGCAATGTCATTGCTGCAACACCAACCGCAGATACACACTTAACCACGAAGCTGTATGTCGATACTCAAGTTGCGGGTGTAGTTAATTCTGCTCCTGCGGCATTAGATACTTTAAATGAATTAGCAGCGGCTTTAGGTGACGACGCCAGTTTTGCTACTACGACTGCTACATCTATTGGTGAAAAATTAGCTAAGGCAAATAACTTATCAGATTTAAATAATGTTGCTACCGCAAGAACTAATTTGGGACTAGGCACTGCAGCAACTACTGATTCAACTGCTTATGCTCCAGCGGCGGGTTCTTCTAGCATTACAACTGTTGGCACATTAACTTCATTAACAGTTACTGGACAAATTGAATTAACAAGTGGTGCGGTGTTATCTAGTCATGGTAATTTTAATATTGTAACCGGAACATGCCAAACTGCGGCTCAACCAAATATTACAAGTGTTGGAACATTAACAGGTTTAAGTGTAAGTGGCAATGTTGGCATAGGAACAACGAGTCCTCAAGGACATCTTGATATAAATACTGAAAATGCAGAAGCGACAGAAGTGTTTATTAATGGAGAAGCAAACCAGAGCAAGTATCTTAAAATAAGACAATATGAAGCATCAGAGGCGGGCCTGGGCAACAATTTAGTATATATAGCTTCTAAAGTTACTGGGGTAGGTGTACTTGGCTCTATTTCGGCTGCTGGCGCAGAAACGGATGCACTTCATTGGGACGAAAATGGCAATGTTGGTATAGGAACAACGAGTCCAGCTAAGAATTTACATATAACACACTCGTCAGCACCTACTATAAGATTTGCAAGAGATTTATCATATTACTGGGATATCGGCCATACTGGTAGTGATTTTCAATTTACGTCTCAAACCCCAGGGGTTGTAATGCATATGAATCATGATGGTAACATTGGTATTGCAACAACTGACCCACAAACAAAACTTCACGTTAACGAAGGAATCATTCTTGCCGATGGTTCATCTACAAATCACGGTTTTGAATTAAGAAGAGACAGTTTTGATACTTTTCAAATGCGGCATTTGGGTGGTAATTTTACTATAAGAAATTTTACTGATAATCGCACTGACTTATCTATTGACGGGGCTGGCAATGTTGGTATAGGAACAGCAACACCGAGTGAAGCATTAGATGTTAATGGTAATATTAAAGCAAGTGGAAGTATAACTGGCAATAGTCTAACGTTAATAGATGGTCCGACATTAACTGCAGGATCGACTTCATTTTTAACAGTCACAACTGATCATGGTTATGTAGCGGTTGGTCCTGCAAATACATCCTTTTCTCATTTTTCAACCGATAGAGCAAAATTTTACTTTAATAAGCAAATTATTGTTGACGAAGGTATAGTAAGCGCTTATAACGAACATGATTTAATACTTACTACAGGTTCATCACCTACTACATCAAGTACAGGTGTATTCATTAAGAACAGTACGCACGAAGTTGGTATTAACAACAACGCGCCGACTGAAGCATTAGATGTTACAGGAAATATTAAAGCAAGTGGAAGTATAACTGGTGCGAACTTAGTTGCTACATCAACCGGTATTAAATTTTCTGATTACACATCTACATCAGTTGGAACGGCAACTACATCAATTGATCCAAACCAAAGTAATATTCCAGCTGATGGAGCTGGAAATGATACTACAACTGATTTAGCTGTAGATCAAACAGGTAACGTAGTAAGAACGACTCAAGAGGCAACCTGGACTTTTTCAAGAGCTGAAATTGATGGTTTAGCGGCTGGTACTGCCGGCGCTGCTACACTTATCAATGCGCCTGGTACAGATAAATTTGTTATAATAGAAAAAGCTACATTTTTGTTAAACTATGCTTATAATGGCGGGACGATGAATAGTGGACAGAGCTATGCGGTCGTCCAAGATGGTAACGCGTCTGATATTATCGCTGTAATGCCCGCGTTAAGAGTACTCAATATTACAAAAAGTGGCCAAAGTGCATCAAGCAGTGATACGTATGGAATATTTGAACACGATACTGGCTATTCTACTTTAAATAGAACCTACAAACCAAACAAAGCAACGATATTTAGAAAAGCAAGTTCTAGTACACTCGCTACAGCCGTCACCTCAATGACTATTAAAATAAGATATAGAGTTTACGATGTAGCATCGTTTTAAACAATACTACATAGGTACTGGGTGAGTTTTAAAGTCTAACTCTTCTTTTTCATAGATACCGATTCGTTCTATTCCGTGACCAAGAGTATAGTTCTTTCTAGTCTTCCAACTAAAGTCATCACATATATCGTATACCTTAGCAGGTTGCCCGCTTTCTGACTTTCTTAGTGAACGACCAATAGATTGAAGAACTCTTACCTGGCTCTTCGTAGGAGCAGCGAATACCATATTGTGAAGATTCTTTATGTTGATACCAGTTGAGAACGTTCCAAGTGAAGCTACAATAATAGCATCCTTTTCTTTTTCTACTAAGGTTCTGATTTCTTCTCTGTCAATAGCTCCAACTTCACCCGACACATAGAATACTTTTCTATCAATCTTGGCTGCATCTCTAATCAATTTAAATAATGGTTTGCCGTGTTTCTCTACAAGATTGAATAGAACTAAGGTGTTACCCTTTTGAGCTATCGCAAGATTCTTAATAAAGTTATTTCTTTTTTCGTGAGCTACTATGTATTGTACTTCTTCTTGGTATGTCTTTTTGCCAAAAGCTTTTTTCTCAGCATCTGGATATTGCATATGTAGTACATCGATAGACAGCGCAGAAAGAGTTTCTGATTCGATTAGCTTCTTCGTAGACGTCACATTAAAGGTAGGACCAAAGGCACCTTCTAATACAAGCTTATGCACTTTAGTTCCATCAAGAGTTCCCGTGGTTCCTATTCTTAACCACGCATTTCTTAGATGGCCCATTATAGTAGTTAATGATTTGGCTTTAAACAGGTGAGCCTCATCTCCCACAACCATTTCGTAATCTTCAAACCAATTGCGTGGCATCTTAAAGACTGATTGCCAGGTAGTGATTACAACTCTTTGGGGAAACGAATCTTTTTCTTTTCCTGCATATATCTTATGGACTTGATCGGCCTCGAAGGTATCGTCATTAGAGGCATAGTCAGCAAAGTCTTTCCATAGTTGTTCTACAAGAGAAGTCGTTGGAACTACAATCAGAGCATTCTTATTGGAAGCTTCGAGATACCAACGAAGTATCATATAAATCATAAGAGACTTACCAGAACCTGTAGGAGAAACCAAAAGAGAGCGTCTAAACTTTAACGCATGATTAATTGCTACAGATTGATAATCACGCAGACTGATAGGATTCCCGCTATTAGATAGGCTAAGTTCAGGTATATTACAATTTTCAGTATTCGCTTGTTGTATTTCATTAAGTATTTCGTATCCTCGTTGTGCTGCAAATTTCTCTACGTGGTATAGTAAACCACTAGGAAGTGTGTTATTGCGGGTATCATATAGTCTTATCTTACCGTCCCACAGTTTATTACGGTATGAAGGTACAAATTTATATCCAGGTACATAGAAAGTAAAGAACTCACTTAGTTCCATTACGATACCAGAATCATTTGATTTTACGATAATATCAACTTCATCATTTTTGGTTATAACGATGTCACTCATAGTAGTTATTTATACTACCCGCCAGCTGAAAATCTGCGCCAATCAATTACGTTCTTAATCGTAGAGTGTCTCCAACGAATCACATTCATTATTTCTTCTAGTGTATCAACTAGCGTTTGTTGGTATTCTATCTTAGCAACCAACTCTTGAATGTGTGGGTCTGAATCATAGTAATAATCCATATCACCTTTAAGTGGTTTAGTTCCACCCTTATACGGATCGTAGTCCCAACCCTTTGAATCCATATCTTCTTTAGTCATCTTGCCTGTATAATATAACCACTTGTCTTTTTTAAGTGAAGCAATCTTTAGATTCAATCTCTTAAGTTGTAGTTTAGACACAGTTAATATTTCAAGATACTTCGAATGAAGCTTTGGTGTATCAGTAGAAGACTTGTCCAAATCGATATCATCAATCGGAGCATCTTTCTTCCACATTTCTAGTATTTGCTCAATAGTCATTTAGTCTTAGCATAGCAGAATGCAATAAATACTGCAACGGCTAGCGCAATTATCATTTCAATATCATTTTCCATAGTATTATTTATAATTTTTGTTAAAGGGTAACTAAGATAAGAGATTTGTCACTATTGTGGTCTTTAAAGAAATCTTCGTTAATAGTTGCTGAAGCGTGTAGGTTGAATGGCTCAGCTGACATATTTAATTTTCTCCACCCAGCCTTTCTTAAATCTAAATTAACTCGCGTATTAGGAAAAGATGTAACGAGAAGATATTTTGCACCAGCTCTTTTGATATTTGCGATAGCCGTAGAAACGTCGTGGTTTGATAAATGTACAAAGCAATCACGAACCAACACTAGATCGACCGTCGGAAGAGTGTCTGATATAACATTAAGACATCTAAAGTCTATGTCTTTATACGTAATGCGATTCTGTTCTATCAAAGGTTCTACGATATCTGCACCAATATAATCGCATGCTAAATCAATCTCTTTCATGTAATTGAAGTCGCCACAGGGAATATCCAACATAGACTTGATTTCCCATGTCTTTATTAAAGTTGGAATTTTATTTACAATAGTTTTAGTTTGCGCGAGTTCGCTTCCTTTGCCGCTTCTACTCTCATTGCTCTGCCAGCGATTAGTTCTGTAAATTTTAGTGAATTCTTCTTTCAAATCTCTAGACATAATATATACTATAACACAAAGTGCGCTATTTGTAAAGACAATTATCTAATAAACTCGAACCGGTTATACCTAAAGGTTACCGAACACGTTACATATTCAACTGAAGTATCTTGAGTTGTAAAACTTAAGTCTCCCAATGAAGTAGGAAATGTATCAACAAATCGTATTTGTTTATTGATTGTGGCTTTATTAGTTTGAATAGATAGCGTAATATCTTTTAGCTTTTCTTCGTGGTTAAAGCTAGTCTTTTTAGTTGTGCTTACATTATGGTCAGCATTCTTTTTAATCCAACTCTGTATTTCGATATAGTTTTGCATCTCTTCATCGACAATGAAAGTAATATCAAATGTACCGTACTCTAGGGTGTCACCTGGAAAATACGAGTTTCTATTACCATATCCCTGCAATATTTCAGAAGCCGATAACGCTGGTACATTCGCCGCTGTACAGAAGAACTGTACATTAGCAAATTCTTTTGAGTCGATAGTCACCTTAAAATTGCCAGGTGAAAGCATGTTTAAATTGTCTGTTAGATTACTCATATATCTATTTATACAAAAAAGGAGGCCCCGTTAGGAGCCCCCTTAAAAGAATCTTTAGTTTTCGTAAAGATTACAGACCTGCAACGTTGAACTTCGCGAAGTACGGATTTGCACCCGGTGCGAAAGGACTGTCGTTCTTACCTGCTGTGTATGCTTGAGCAAACGGATTTGCTGTCATGCCATAACGAGTCTTGAACGCGATACGTGGCTGGAAGTCTTCCTCGCCTACAGCCTTCACCATTGTGAGTGGGACGTATGGGCAATAGAATAGACCGGCATCGTAAGGAGAAGCTCCACGATATCCAACAACCACTGTTTCAGTAGCTGCATAAGGGTCTACATAGACTTTAAGCGAACCGTTAAGTGTACCAGCAAATGTGGATACTTGAGCGTCAATGTTAAGACCATTCTTCTCAAGAGCTTCACCATACTGGAGGTATCCAGATGCGGCAAGAGCTGAACCAATATTTGGGGATACGATAACGAAGTTACCTTTACCACGACGAGTTGCAACACCAATTGCATTAGCAGTTTTATCGATTTGATATGCTAGTGCTTGGAACTTCTCTTGAGCCCAACGAGCGCCAAGATTGTCATTAGCTGTATCGCCATCGAATCCGGTACCTGGTGAACCAACAGCAGTATCGATCGCATCAGACTTGATTCTGTCAATCATCTCACGATTGATTTCCGAAAGGATTTCAGTTGAGAGGATATTAGCAAGTTCAGCTTCAGCATCAAGACCATGAATTGCTTTAAGGTCTTGTGCAAGTTCCATTGTGTAACCAGCTTTAAGAGCACGAGTCTTAGCTTCAACGCTAGACTTGCGAATCTCGAAGCCCATTGCATTCATCTTAGTGCCATCAGAGGCAGTAGAGATAAGAGCTTCACCATCAGCAGTTGAATGACCAGTACCTGGAGAATCACCAGAGAAAGCAGTTTCTGCTTCATCGAATAGCGCTTCAGCACCAGATGTTACACCAGTAGCTGTATTAGCTTTGTACTGAGATACCATAGAGAATACAAGACCAGTTGGTCCACTCATTGGCTGAACACCAGCTACGTCATACGCAATAAGCGATGGCATAGCACGACGTACAAGAGCAATCAATACTGGGTCGAAGTTCTGTGCAGAACCGGCAACTGTATCGTTAGTTTCATTGATTTGAAAACTAGAGTGCGATGCGGTTTCGCGCAGAGCTTTTTCTTGATTTTCAAGCAAAACGGCAGTAACCGCTTTACGATATGAGTCCTTAATTGGGGCGCAATCGCCATGTTCCAATAGAGGAGCCCACTTCTTTTGAGCATTTTCTGAATTAAACATTTTTAATAATTCCTTTTCTATTTGTTGTTAGTTTAGTTAAATGTGACTATGGGTTAAAATGCTTCGCTATTTAATTTAGCGGTAGCATTGACATACCGACTCATTAGAGGTGAAAGTCCATCACTTTCTTCTTTCACTTCTTCTACCATGACTTCGGTTTTTGTATTTTTGTTTTCAGATTTTACGGTTTCTGCAACTGTACTTTTCTTCGAGAAATAAGATTCACGAACGATTTTAGCTTTCTTGGAGAACGCCTCGGCCGATTCAAATACGATATCTTTAGTAAGTTCTTTGAACTTAGCAACATCAGTATCGGCTAGACCTTCAGATAGTTCAGTGACAAGAGAAGCTTTCTTCAAAACAATTACTTCTTCAGCAAGTGCATTGATTGTTTCTTCTTTTGATTCAACATCTTCGGTTAGTTCTGCATTTTGTTGAGCTACTTCGTCGAACATATCTGTCTTACCTTCTGGCATTTCGATATAATGTTCGATGAATGTGGATTTAAGAGAAGACATAAAGCCTTCTGCAATATCCGAGCGAAGAGTATTAGTAACAGCAACTTCGTTCTTCTCAATCCATTGTTCAGCTACATAAGTTAAGTAGCTGTCAATCTTATCGATAAGACCTTCATGAAGTTCATTAACTTCTTCAGATACATAATCAGCATAAGATTCTTCGATCGATTGTACGTGTTCTCTGACCTTTGAGGTTACAGCAGCTTCAAAAATAGTCGAGGCTTTAGTCTTGAATTCTTCAGTTAAAGAATCGTCTTCAGCACAGAGTGCGTCTAAGTCTTCTTTCATTGAACCATAACTAGCTTCGATTTTTTTCATTGCATGAGCTGTAGCTGCAGCGGTGATTGTTTTAGAGATTTGGTTAATAGCAGAATCAACATCATCGCTCGGCTCTTCTGAACCTTCGATTCCGTCGTCTTCTTCTGACTCCTCTACCTCTTCTATATCGTCGTCGCCATCGTCGTCTTCGTCTTCATCGCCATCGTCGTCACCGACAACTTCGTCTTCAACTTCGTCTTCCATGTCGTCTTCTGCATCATCTGCTTCAACTTCTACTTCATCAGTATCAACTTCGTCTTCGTCTTCGTCTTCTTGCTCTTCTTCGCCATCTTCGTCTTCTGCAACTTCATCTTCAGATACTTCGGCAGAACCTTCGATTCCGTCTTCTTCTTCAGTTTCAGTTACGTCTTCTTCTTCTTTCTCAGTTTCAGTGTCATCACCTTCTTCTGAGTCTTCAGCACCTTGATCTTCATCTTCGCCCCATACTTTAAAGACTGCAGCCTCTTCAACAGCTTCTTCAGTAGTTTCTTCAACCACTGTTTCTGCTGCTTTGGATTCTACCTCTTCATTCTCTAGGAGTTCGGACTCAAGGCCACCGATACCAGAAATGGTTTCTAGTATTGATTTTTGTTCTTTTTGATTTTTGGCCATAATTATTTTTCCTATATTTTTAGAGTTTGGAGAGGAAATCCTTAAACACCTGTTCTTGTACAGAAGCTAGTTCTGCGGAAGAGGCTTTACGAATTTCAGTCTCATATTTTTCAAGTTGCTGAGCTTTCAATATTCCATTATCCCATATCCACTCTACGCCTTCCATAATGCCATCTACGAAAGCACCTTGGGCTGAGGGGTCTTGGACAATGTCTACTGTAGAGAGTATGTAGTCACTATTGACATACGTAGCTCCCTGTTTATTCTCAACTGTTCCCATACCACGGCTAGAGACGCCAAGCTTAACTCCACCTTCAATAAGACCTTCAACGATCTTACCCATAGGGGTGTTAAGAATTTGCGCCTTTCCAACAACATCATCACCATTAAATTTTAATTCGGTGATTTTGTGTGAAACTTTATCGAGGTTAATTTGTGGACCTTCTGGGTGGTCTAACTCTCCCACCGCACGTCCTTGACTAACCTGTTCGGTGACGTATTTTTCAACGGCATCGAATAAAATGTCTTTAGGATAGACTCGGCCATTTCTATTTTTCTTTGCAGCCTGCATAAAGATACCTTCAATGAAAGTATGTTTTTTGCCATCCTTTTCTTCTGTAAGATAATTTAAATTATCGTAATGTTCTGTTATTAATCTCATCGTTCTTGTGCTTGATTAAAAATGTTAGCCGATACCGCTACTCTTTTAACACTAAGCGCTTCGCTCTTTTTAGAGTTCAATGCTTTTTCAAAAGACTTAGTAGCGCCTTCGGTGTCGCCCTTATACAAAGAGCCCAATAAATTATTTATTTCTTTCATGTTTTTACTTTTTTCAGTATACATATATTTATACGTTTAGTGATTTCAACCGTGTGTATTTAGTTGTGTCTTTTATTTTAGAATATCTGATTCTAATGAGCCTGATTCACTACCAAGCTCATTTTCTAATTCGCCGCGAACAGCTTCAGTGTCAGAAATCAGATCATCAATCGCCTCATCGCCTTGGCCTTCGTCTTCTGCTTTTTCATCGGCAATTTGTTTATCGATCATGTCAATCTCTTGATCATCCTGTCCTAAGATTTTCTTACGAGCCCATTCTTTTGAATAATATCCTTGCTCAACAAGAGACTCAGCCTGTGACATCATATCAAATCTATCTCGCATAATTTCAAACTCTTTTAGTTCAGCAAAATAGTTATCTTTTAAGAAGTCAACATAAATACTTTCCGAAATACCTTGCCAGTCATCTTCATTAATAACTCCCTTTAGAATCAGTTGTGTTCTTAGAGCATCAATTAATAAGCTAGAGAATCTTTTTCTAAGCCTCTGGATAAACTTATTAAATTTAACCTCTTCTCTATTGATTTCTGTAGCTCTTCCTACCTGAAAACCGCTTTCAGCATCAAGGCGACTTAATGGTACATTCAATGACTTGTATAGTTTCTTTTGGAAAAACAAAATATCATCAATTTGGCCAAGGTTTTCGCCGCCAGGCAATGTTGTAATTTCTGTGCCTCTACCACCTTCTCGTCTTGGCAAGAAGAAATCTTCAAGCATTGATTTATGACGTCTGTCATCTCTAACCTCACCAGATGACGCATCATACACAATTTTATTACGATACTGAGACATCATGTTTCTTACATACTCTTCAGCTTTACCCTTTGGCAAATTGCCAACATCAATATAAAAGATTCTCCGTTCAGGCGCTCTTGATATACGATATATAACCAACGCGTCTTCAAGCATTCTAAGCTGATTAATAATCTTAATTGACTTATGAAGGTGTGACAGTACTTTAGACCGAGAAGAATCCATTAAACCACTGGTCTGGTATAATATAGCTTCTGGTGCAACCTTAATTCCACTAATAGTATCAGCTGAAGCTGAAGACGATATGTGATTAGTAGTAGCGTCTTCGCTGTATACAAAGTATTCTTCAGCATTTTCTTCAACCGTTACTCCAGTTAGCTTATCGACTTCTTTTTTGACTTCTCTGACTTTCCGCATATTAACGGGGTCGACATATCGCAAATCCTTTATACCTTCTTTAGGGTTGTTACTATCGATTACAATATGAAAATAAATTCTTCCATCGACATACCATTTTCTAAAATAGTCAGAGCCAAATTCTTGTATTTTAAATAAATTACAAACCGTGTCAAATTCATTTAAAATCTTTCTTTTGAGCTCTTCTTCAAATTCTAAGTCATCTAAATTAAGCGACATTGGTGTTCCAACATTACTCGCGGTTATAGCTTCATTAATAATATCGTCGATAGCATTATCCGTTTCTGGCTGTTCTGCTGCAGCGCGATATTTAAAAATCATCTCACGGTCAGTATTGCCACCGTCCATTCCATCAATATCATAATATTGTCCGAAATATCCACCTGCGGATACTGTAGTTACGCCTTCGTCTGACACCGGAGGTACAAAAGACTTTATATTAGACTCCTGCTCTTCAGTCTCGTCTTCACCACGATTGATACGTCTTTTTATTTCAAATCCGAATAATTCCATAATACTATTTATATGTTTTACTCGCTCAAGTACACAAGAAAAAACTCCTCTTTTTCAAGAGGAGTTTTGTAACTTAACTTCTTAACTTAATTAAGAGGTTGTATTAGATTCCCAGTACTGATAGTTGATTTCAACTGTGAATTCTTCGATCTGGTCGTTTGTATCATAGCTCAATTCAATTTGAGAAACGTTGGTTGGAAAAGCACCGCGAATTTTATATTCTTTCGTTACTGATCCATCTTTACCTAGTTGCTCAACAATCATGTCAGCTTGATAGTCGGTTGGATTTTGAAGGCCCGTGTTATTCACGTGCTCATTGATTCCGTTCATCCAAGTTTCAAACGCGTTGCGAACCTTCATTTCACTATCGTTAATGATAGTAATAGTCCAAGGTTCGAATGTCCTATCACCAGCAATCTTCAACTGACGACCACGGAATGGTACGTCAATATTCGCGATTGTAGATGAAGGCAATCCAGCGCCTTTAACCATAAATGAGGTGAACTCACTGTCTCCACCAGCATAAGCAGGGAAGTTAATTGTAGCTTTGAACAGATTTGGGCGTGCACCCCCACCTGTCAATTTTGCTTTGAAGTCGTCTACTCCTAAAATAGCCATTGTATTTTTCCTTTCTTATGTTAGCCGCCTACTACTTCAGAGAACTCGACTCCTGTACGTGTTGCCACGAAGTTGAGCGTAATGAAGTTGATAGAACGTGCGGGTTTAATATAAATATCTGCAACGAAACGATTGGTATCAATCACCTGTCCAGTGTTATTTGTTTCATCACAGACGACTAAAAAGTCTGTAACTCCACGTCGACCTTTAACATCTCTCAAGAATGGTTCCACTAGATTGCGGAATTGAGCGCGAGTAAACTCGTCATTCAATTCGAATAGTGAGAACTTAGATGCAGTAGAAATCGCTTTTTCGAGAACGATAAACAATCTACGAACATTAATTCTGTCGAATGCTGAAGCTTTGACTTGACCAGTCTTGTCTCCAAATAGTAAGATGCCATTACCAGGGAAAGAACAAATCGGATTGACTTGAGCTTTATAGAGGCCATCTCTTGAACTTTGATTTGGATTAAATGCTAACTTAGTAACGCCTAATAGATTACCACGATTATATCCTGCTGGTGAGAACCAAGGGTCATTTGTACCATCTGTCCTCGCACAAAGTCCGGCCATGTGACCAGAAGCTGCGATATATTCATAATTATCGGCGTATTTATTATAGACATATATTGGAGAACTATCCATAAATGCATAGCTATTCATATTTGTCAACGCAGTTCGTTTTGCCAATACTCGTTTCAGTTTGTCTGCTTCTGTAGTTGCATTTTCAACTGCATCTGCATCGGCTGCTGTAGATGCATCTCCTACACCAACATTTGGTGAGACGAAAGCAACACAATCTTTACGAGTTGATGCACATTGAATAAGGTCATTGTCAATCGTGATTTGAGAATCGCCATCGACTAGTCCTGCACCTGCCATCAATAGATTTACATCTACAGTATCTGCATCTTCGAATAAATCAATAGCAGCTAGATATCCAGAGCTAGATACATCGCCGTCTTGACCATTTGACAAACGGTCTACATAAAGACCATCTGCAAAGTAACCCGAATCGTCTGTACCTAAATCAGATGTAGTGTCTGTATCTGCATTACCATCAATTGCTGCTGTAGCATTACCAATAGTTCCATCAGCTCCAGTGAATAGTCCATCGGTAGCGTCACCGATTTTATTAACAAACACATATTGTGAACTTTGATTGATTACATCATAATAGTAATTCGAGCTACCGTCAGCTTCTTTAGAGTCTGATAGTAGAGAAAGACTTTGATATTTCTCAACAACGTTATTAGGTGTGCCTGTTACTAAACCATCCTCATCAATGATAAGAACATGAATTTCATCTGCCAGCGGGGTAGATGTTCCACTAATATCTTTAGTATTGAGTGAACCTGCAGCTGCATCGAAGTTTGCTTGAACTGTAGCTAAATCCAAATTAATTGGAGTATCACTACCAGCGGTGTATGCATTAGTTCCGTGAGATATAATAACCTTCAATGAGTTACCATATTCGCCGGGACAACGCGAAACGAAAGTCACGCCTTTATTGATTGCTGTTTGTTTGGCATAAAAATCTGTTAGATTTTTAATTTGCGTTTTATAATTGGCTTGAATCAGATCGCTTCCTCTGTTACCAGCTGTTGCTGATATCGTGTCGGATGACGCGACTGTGTCACCAGTGCTAAGGGGCGTTACTGCCCTAGAGACTTTTAAGGTATTCCCGTATTTTAAAAAACCAGCAGCTTGTAAGAAAGACTTACTTACTGTGGCATCGGGTTTACCGAAAACCTCTGATAGGTCGTTTTCGGAACTAATGTTAATTAGTTCATCAACTGGACCCCATTTGAACTCTCCTGCAAATCCGCCGATCGATGTCGACAAAGCAGGAATTACGTTCGTTAAGTCGATTTCTTTTACCTCGACTCCGGGTGATACTAAGAATCCCATAATTGTTTCCTCTTGTTTTCAGTTAATTAATAAGTGTTATCATTGCAAGTTTATTTCAATATCTCTATTTATAATACTACAAATCTCTCCAAGCACGCTGCTCATCAAGCATGTCGCTGTAATCATTGTTCGTGCTGGCATTATTGTAAAAACCAAAATCTAATAAATCATCTTCCATAGCTTCTCTATCTTTGTAAAGCATATCTTTTAGACTTATTTCATCAATATCTCCAAACGCTTCTGTAGATACAAACCAGCCAAACATAACTAGGTTCATCACCATATCATCGTGAGCGCCTTTGTCTGCTTCATAGCTCGAGCCTTTTGGTACAAATGTAGATAGCTCTAAAATAGTATTACTGTCAACCAATTCTAGCCCACCCTGTTCTATCAAATCTTTCATATTAGAACACCCCATTCGTTTAATCTTTTTAGTCATGGTAACACCAATGCCACCTTTCTTAATAGCCGATTCAACAAAAGTGTTTTCGTATTCTAATTCGTAGTAAACTCCATTGCACACCACTTGTCCAGCGTCATTACTTTCAATTACTACAATGGCTTCGTTATAGTAATTAGCTGCGTGGACAATAATGTCTGGAAATAACAAAGGTGAGATCATGTTATCTCTATACGCTGCCACCTGTTTAAATGGTCTTGACGACATATCAATTACAGTAAATGTAGAATAGTCTTGGCCTCGCCCCTTTGAAACGTCTACCATCATTATATACTCATGCCCCTCTTGGGGTAATTCATATAACTTAACATCTCTAATAGTTTTAATTGGTTCTTTAGCTTTTAAGCCAAGAAGACAATCCGCTGTAATAAGTGTTGAAGAACTACCGACGAACTGATTTCCAAACTCTTGAATGAATTGAGTCTCTGATGTATTTGATATCGTTTGCTTTTTCCATGCGTCATCTCTGCCAGGCACGTCCCACCAATCAACTCTGAAGTTAGCAAAATCATTTGCCTTTTGTACCGCACCTTCCCATATCTTATAGAACATGTTGCCTACTCCATTTGGCGTAGATGTAATAATAACTTTGGTTTCTTTACCAGATGAAATTACGGGATAGGTCGAGGTATAGAAAGTTGTGGCATTCTCAACGAAAGCAAACTCGTCAAGGAATAGTAAATTGACTGATTGACCACGAATAGAAGATGCAGATGTAGCCGACGCAATAATCTTTGAGTTATTGGAGAACTCAAGTGAACCTTTATTCAATACTCTACAACCGGGCTGTAAAAAGAACGGAAGATTCTCAAGAGCTAACGTAACTCGAGATAACATTTCTCTTGCAGTAGCTCCTTTATTAGCAAGTACTGCAATAGTTTTTTCGGGGTGAAAGATCGCATACCAAAGAATATAAACGACCGACGAAATAGATTTACCAGACTGTCGACATGCAAGAACAACACTAAACCGGTTATCGTTGAAATGCTCAAACATTTTTTCTTGGTATGGATATAAGTCAAACGGAACTAGCCCCTTATCAAGATTGATAACTTTCACATACGTTTTTGCGAAGTGCACAGGGTCACGCATACACTTTTGGTATTCGGTGATTTCTTCTTTGGTGTAGTTATGAGTTACACCGTCTCTCTTAACCAGAGAGTTTCCATTATATCCGTCAGTCATTATCTACCTTCTTCGCCAGCATTTTCTGAAGTTCAGAAGTCGAACCGACAAAGAGGTTATTATTCGTGACGCCACTAGATTCAGTCGGTTCATTATTTAGTTTATCAAGTTCGTGTCTTTTCTTTTGTAAATCAATTAATTGTGTAGTTACATCAGCTGAGGTTTTAAACATTCCCGCAAGAACTTCAAAAGCTCTGGGATGCTCGGCTTCTACTGCAACCTGCATCATGTGGTCAAGAGCCTCGTCAGATTTGTCAAGTAGGCTTTTTAGATTATCTCTAGCTAAATTGTAATCTTCTTCTGCATCGTCAGTAAGATTAACTTCTTTTTGAATAGGAACTAGCGGTCTTGCGTTAGAAACCAATGCCTTATTTATTTTGTCAAGTTTATCACTCATTTACTGTCATATTAAATACTGTTCTAGTTACTCCAGAGGTTAGTCCCGTAAGAACTTCTTCTTCAACAAACTTAGATTCTAACTCCTTTACCACTATTACGTTATTACTTGAAGATACAATAGTCGCTCGTCCTAACGTTGCATTTCCTGTTACGATTTCGCCTATTGTAAAATTTTGGTTGTCGGATGATGAAACGTTAAGAGTTTCGCCTCTTGAGCCAATTCTTATATTCCAGCCAGCTACAACTGGATTTACCGTGTCATTTACATTATCGGCAATCAACGTGCCATTTCTAAGTAATTGCCATTCATCACCACTGTATTGAATACTTACTGCAGCGTTTGGACTATTACTTCCGCCAGACGGTGAATTCAAATCAAATTTTGGAAGGCCATTTACTTTACCATTTCTAATAAAATTACCGGATATAATCGTATCATTTACTGAATCGATATCTATAACCAATGGGGTTGTAGGAGAATTAGCCGGGCTATCAATTTCTCCTAATTGCTCTGCTGGAATAGTGATTTGGTCAGTAACTAAATAATCTACACCACCGTCAATAATTGTAATATTAGAAACCGAGCCAGTCTTGTCTAAATCAATGTCTAATGATAGACCACCACCGGTTCCGCCATCAACAGTTATGCTACGAGTAAAGGTTGGATTATAATCTGCTATTGTATCAGCATTAGCAGAATCACCTGCAGTTACAGTAAATGTATTAACACCTCCTTGAGCCACACCCGTACCAGAAATACTAGCAGCGGTTATAACTCCACTATCGATTGTAGTAACTGTAACTGTTGCATCGTTAGCTGGACTTGCGCCACCTAAAGATGTACCAAGAACTGTAATTGTTTCGTTTTCAGCGAATGCAGTTCCGCCGTCACTTATAGCACTAATGCTATATACAGTGCCATCTTTTTGTATAGATAAATCAGCGTCTGTTCCACTAATACCACCATCCAAATCTGTAATATCATATACTATAGCTTCAGTAGAATCAATAGTATCTACATTTATCGTCAAACTTGTATTATGATAAGGCGAATCAGATATTGTTAATGTATCTGCTACAGTAAATTTGAGTCCCGCGAGTGAAGTTGCCACCGCAGTAGTTATTCCTGTTCTGCCGTCTATAGTAACATCAAATGCAGCTCCTGTGCCAGTGCCGCCTGTCGCAGATAAAGATGAAATAGCAATATTAGTATTATCCGCAGCAATTCTATCTAAGTCAGTAGTACCACTATTAATAGAAACACTATTAATATCGTTTAACGCAGCAATACCCGATAAAACTAAACTGTTAACTGCTAAATTCGCCGAGTGCTGGTTATCTGCATCAAACAATGAAGTAAACACGTCGATTGCACCCGATGGAGAATCTTGTGATACTTGTACAGTGCTTAATGTATTTGCTAACCCAACCGCCACCGATGTAAAATCAGCAATTTCGGTTTCAACCTTTTTGATAATTGATACCCTTGAAGTATCGGGTGCGAATCTAATTCTTACAGTAAAGTCTAATGTATAAACTATGGTTCTTCTTGTTGCAACATCTGATTCATAATCATCTGTAAATGTAACGCTGTTTAGAATAAACGGGACGTCGGTAAGAGAGCCAGGTCCTTCAATGCCTTTAATACTTACTGTGTATTCTGGTGAAAATGTTGGAAGAATCTGCTCTACAATTTGTAACGCGTCCTCTTGGTTTCTAGCCATAATATTCAATTGCATACCCAGAGTATAAGGAACACTCTGATACATAGAATTTCTACTATTAGGCGAGTTAGAAATAGTATGTAGAGTCTTATTCAGTCTATTCAATTTTGTACTAGAGTCGTAATCAATAGAAGTAATTTCAAAAGACATTCTTGGCAACTTAATTGCTACCCGCTGCTGCTCTAGGTTCTCTTTCATTCTATCCAAGAATTTATTTCGAGGCCCATAAGATATAGGAACCCTTTGGATATTAGATATAGTATTTCCACTGTGTCGACCGACAACAATGTTATTAAAGATTGTACCAAATACTGATACAATTCTTTTTATTGTAGCGTGATAAAAATGTACTCCGTTAAGCATTGTCGTTTGGCTCTCCAAATGGATTTAATTCACTAAAGTCTAAGTAATTGTTATTGATTGCTTCAAAGTCTGCAGCGTCGTCAAACGCGTCATTTGAATATATTTCTGATGTCAAATCTTCTTCGGCCGCAACAGTCGCAGCTGCAGCTGATTTGGTACCAACAATAGTATCACCGATTTTAATCTTATTGACAGTACCGTCAACAACTGACAGTGTGCCAAGGTTTAATACGATTGGGGTCTGGTCTTCATCAAAGCCAAGAACTTCTGAGGTTCCAACAGAAGAATCTGCAAACGTAATGTTAACCTCTTCGCCTATCTCAAATTTAGTCGTGGACGTATAAGTAATCCCAATACTAGTTGTAGCTTCGTGAATTGTTTGAACATCATCAATTAAACCAAGTCCCGTGTCAATATCTTCGCCTCGGTATTCGAATAGTTCACATTGAAGTTTATATACGACAAGATTGTTTAATTGATAAAAAGGCTGTTCGTGTTCAACAAATTTCAATTCAAATAACGACTTTGACAGTGGAATATAAATTAAGTCACCTTCTTTAGGTCTTATCATATCCGACCCTCGGGTGGCTCTTGAAAAGCTTCTTCTTGCTACGATAAGGCTAACTTGGTCTCTTATCTCTAATCCAAATTTACCGAGCAAATCGCCATCACCATCAAAGCCATCAGTATTTTCGATATACATTTCAACAAGGTATGAATCCGTAAATTTAGACTCGATGGTTTCATTGATTATATCATCAGAGCTAATAATATCACGAGGAATATAATACACATCTTGACCGTAAATACCCAAAGCTTCTACGACCATATCCTCGTAGAGGTCTTTCTCTCCTACAGAGCCCTGTGAAAAATAAGTATTTCTTGCCATAATATCATCTCGTTATCCTACATAGAAAGCCGGAGGCATTTCGTATTTAAGTTGAGCCTCTTCTTCGATCTTTATGATTTCTTCATTAGCTTCATCATAAATCTGTTGACCGTTCATTGTAACTCCACCGGGCAATTGCATCCCATCAAACTTTTTGATATTAGTACCCCACTGCTTTTTAACTAATGCAGTTAAATATTTTTTTAAGAACATATCGTTATATACTTTAGTTGATGTAGCTTCTGTTGTTGCCGATACGTCTGCGCCGGAACCATAAGTATCTCCGGTCGAATTTGTTTTTGGTACAACTGCTTCATAACCCTCAAACACTATGTATTGGTCTAATCTTAAGTCAGTGCCCCATCGGGTCTCAATATAAAGCCTATTTATGTGTCTGTTAAATCTTACTGTTTGGTCTTTGCCATCAAACATTTGATCTATCAAAGCTAGGTGTTGTTGTGTCATTGAATATTGCAGCATATTACCTGCCCCCTTATTCAAATCATATAAGCCATTTAACATCATTTGATATTCTATATTAAAGTCGCCGGTACCACCAGAATTAGAATTAAATGGTAACACTCTAGACACGGTAAGATAGGTATCTGGTATAGTAATATACTCGTTGTCGATATCCGCCTGGGTTATCTTATATTTTCGAAATCTTTTAATTACAGCGTCTGAATGATACTCTTGGTAAAATTGCAGCGCTTCATCTAGACGATCACCTAGTTGGTCATCATCTACATTTATTTCAATCACTGGAGCTCCTAAAGCTCTTAAACAATAATCAACTAATGTTTGTCTAGAATATGGTTTCGACATATATCTATTTATAAGAAACGACTAGTCGGAATGGCAGAAACTACATTTAACTATTTGGGCCACTTGATTTATACACCTGCCCCGCATCTATTAATTGAGATTCATCTATTCGAGGTGGCCAACTAGTAGTACCGTATGTTTCATACGGTGCTCGTGATGTACTTCTAAGATCACCTTGAGGTTCTACGACAGAAGTAATATGAATCCCGCGTCTCATTCCGTAGTTCCCCTCTTTTACCCATGAAATCTCGCCATTCTGTTTTCCTTTCCACCCAATTAAATAGTATCCGTGACCTCCATGGCCACCGCCGCCACCTCTGTTACCTCCACCCCCGGTACTACCGCTTTGCCCGCCATAAGTTCTAATAGTTGGATGACCATATAAAGTATTATATATTACGACTACACTTCCGCCGGCCCCACCTCCGCCAGATGCGCTACCACCGTCGCCAGACCGCGTTCCATTAAGAGAGTTACCATTTTGGCCTCCTCCAACGCCTTCCTCATAGCAACTCGAAGAGCCTGAGCCGGGTGTATAAGCATTACTGTTATCACTCGACCCTCTACCTTGTCCCCGCGCGTATAAAAGGGTCGCATCTGATTGATAATATGCTGAGTTAGTACCACCACTAGCACCACTGCTTTGATCCGATCGCTTACCCATAGGAATTGGTGCTAAATAGTAACTATTGGATACGTCGCCAGCTGATTCGACTGCAACCCCGCCCGTCTTTAAGTTTGGCGCGTCTGCAAATCTTATAATAGGCGCTACTAAGACAATACAACCGGCTCCAGTAGCATTTTTGCCACCCGGCACCCCGTCATATGTAATGGTACTCCGCCGCCAGCTACTGCCGCTGGAAACCGATGTACTGACGATGCCACCCTTGCCGCCGGCACCGCTCACTCCACCATAAAGAACTGGAAAATCATCGTTGTTGGCGTAGGGATCGGCCGCTAAACCATATTTACCTTTCATAGTATACCCAAAAGATTTCATAAATGATACAGCAGTACCATCCGCGCTTCTGCCACTGACTCCGTTGGCCCCTGAGCTATTGTTTCCGCGGTAGCCTCCACCTGCGCCACTCGCGCTTTGTACTACGCTGCCTGAAACGTTAGCGCCTTCGTCTATAGTGCGCTTATAGCTTAATGCAGTGCTCGTGCCACCGGTGGCGGTGAGGGATCTGCTATTAGCACCACCACCACCGCCGCCACCACCAGTGCTAAAAATCTGGCTATATGCTGCGGCCGACCCAAAATCTGAGGTGGTGTTCGCTCCTGTTCGCGTTCCTGTGGGGTTTGCATTTATTCTTACCCCAGCTCCGAATGTAATAGACTTAGTAGCAAATATAATAACACGACCAGGATACCCAGTAGGAACCAGTTCTGTGTTATCTCGTATGACTACATCAGTAAAATTTTTAGTGCCATTGATTTTAGCATTTATAAATTTGCCAATCCCTGCACTTGAATAATAACTACAATTTTCATCTGTGGAGCCGCCGCTGCGCGGTCTTCCTTCAAAATAAATGTACTCGAAAAAGTTATCTGCGAATAACTTGCGGACGGCGGAGGCGGGGTCACTCGTGTAAAACGGGTCTTCATACCAAATTCCACGGTAAGAGTATTCACTAGCGACGGACGCCGATACCCTATCTGCATAAGGATACAGATTCTGACCTGACAGATACATTCTAGTAAATGGTGTTACACCAAATGGTACTTTAGATTCTCTTGAGAGCATCCGTCGGTAGAAGGAGGTTCCACCTGAGGTGTATAGTGTTACTAATTCCCACCCGCCCCAACGCCTTCCAGCGCTTAATACACCATTATTATAAGTGGTAGATTCATTCCAAAGAAAAAAGTAGTCCAAGCCCAAAGGCGTATTATCATAAATTGATACAGCAACCCAAGCTTTTTTACCAACAAAAAAACCAGCGCTTTCAATTTCTGAACCGTCCAAACCTGCGTGGTAAGTTGCCGTTGACATTGTACTACGGTATCCTGGTGAAGCTGTATCAGTAGCAGTTATGGTAGTTTCAACCCATTTAACACCATCTTGAGATGCGGGGTCGAAGTGTGGAAAGCTACTTGCGATGATCCCACTTTTAGGTTGGCCAGGATTGTATGTTTGTTTTACTTCATACTCGATTGGCCCATAAACGTGAGAGCCATCAGATCCGTCACCCCAGCGATACGGCTCGGGTGTTGTTATTTCAACTTGACCGTGTCTACTCATATTTTATTAGCTAGGTTGTAAATCGTATGTGATTGCTGCGTAGAAGATACCTGATACATATACACCAGATAGAATATCAACTCCGTCGGGTCCAGGTGTTAATGTTGGATCACCGCCTGCAAAGTGCATATTGCTTGGAAAATCAATGTCGTAACTACCAGCGTTTTTGATGATCATTGTAAATGCTCCACCGGTGTCTCGAGTACTGTTCGCGGACAATGTCATAGTAGAATTACCACTTACATTAATAACATGAACATTAGAATCTCCTAGATATATTGTAAATGCACCATTAGCAGTAGTTGTCTTAATGTTATTTGTGACAGTACCTTGAAATTTTACATGATTCGAATCGTGGTGATAGCTAAACACTCTGTGCTCGGCACCACCAGAGCTATTACCAGTTTCCTCTGGTCTTGACGTACCGCTGATTTGAGTTGTGCTAGCAGATTTTCTAAAGAATGTTATTTCGTCCTCACTTCCAACAACTGAAGGGTTGTTGTCGCCGTTGTATAAGAAACCACCACCGTGAGTACCCGATTGGCCAACGTAAATTCTACCAGTTCCTTGGGAGGTACCCATAAGTCGAAGCTCTGCGACTTCGGTATCTGGTGCGACTATATCAATACCCTCGCCATTGGCGTAGTGACCACTAGGAGAAGCTGTACCAATACCAAGTCTCCGTCGTGACTGGTCGTATACCATACCATTGGTATCAATTGTCAAATCTCCACTTGCTACAATTGGCTGGCTGAATGTAATATTACTAGAATTGAACTGCGCCACTGTAGAAGAACCACCTGGCTGTAGTTTAATATTTTTAGCCGCTGCAGCAGTTGCAGTAGTTCTAATTTCAAGACCTGAAGAGCTGGCTTTAATAGCATGAAGGGAACCACCACCAGAGCTTTCAAATCTAATATGGTCACCCACATCAGTAGTTCCAGTTTTTGTAGATTTTAAACTTAACACCGCATCTGGTGTGATGTCCATTGCGGTGGCATTGCCAGAAATGAATAGAGCATTTTCAAATATGTTCGATCCATTTCTGCTGATTTTATATCTATCTACTTTAGTTGCACTATTGGCTCTACGTGTTGTAATAGAGAAGATTCGATCGTCGGCAGTACCTACTTTAATAGTAGCTTGCATTACCCCGCTTCTATAAAAATCAAGAACCGAGGAATCGGCATTTACATTAAACCCACCACATGCATTAGTTTTTCGCGAGAACATGAAAAATGGACTTCCGCTATTGTGATTAAACGAAAATCCTTGGTCTGTATTGTTTAAACCAGGTACGCCAGTGCTGTCAGTAAGTGCGCCAGTTGAATCAGTCTTAAACAAGATAAGCCTGGTTGTGGTCATATCAAGCGCGTAATCTGTATCAGCTGACGAGCCAGATTGGGTTTGCAAATCGTTATCGGCTAGATTTTGAGCCGTCCTTGCCATTAATCCTAACCTATTGTATGAAGTGTTAATATTGTTTCTAAAGGTAGTACCCGTTGTGTGCCTAACTACAAAGTGGTCGCCACTGCTGTTATCGCAGAGGTCTAAAACAAGACTACCGTAATCAGTGGCGTTGGTCGTCGCGGAGGAGTCTTTACTGTTTTCAGCATATAATCTTGCGCCATCTGTACCATCTCCAGCAGCTTGCTTATCGATGGCTGGAAACTGTAAGTATTCTTTTCTATTCAGATAACTGCTACTATCACCGGAAGATGCGAAGGTCCCAGCCGTTCCGCGTATACGTACTGTCCCTTGTACATCCAATGCTTCAGCTGGTGTTGTAACACCTATACCAATCGAATCCGATTCGATCGTGGGCACTTTGAACTTAACTAAAGATTCGACTTCAGTACTATTCCAATCCATAACCCTGGTACTATCAGAATATAGGGCGAGGTCTTCGGAGTTATTTCCATGTGTTCTAAAATAATGGCTTTTACCAGTACCAAAAGTGCCTTCTATCTTTAACGCAATATTGTTCTCGAAATCTCCTTTTAAATGAAGTTGGGCATCTGGATTAGTAAGGCCTATGCCAACCTTACCATCTGTATCGATAGCTAATCTTTCTTTGCTATCAGTTTGATCATAAATTCTAAATACTCCAGCATCAGTAATAAGTCTAAAGTGACCTTCAGAGTTCTGTAAGTCGTAGCCAGCTTGGCCAGCGCCTGTTGTCTTAACCAAGACTTTAGCACTCCCCACAGTTGTGTCAGTTACATCTAGAAGTGCAGTAGGAGCGGTGACTCCTCCAATACCAACTTTTCCATCAGTATCAACTACGAACTTTGTTTGTGCTGGACGAGCCGTGTCAATGCCATCTGCGGCATAACCAAGCATAAAGGTAGATTGAAGATAGCCGCTTCCCGCAAACCATTCACGATCATTGGCACTAACTGCGCTATTTAAGCTATCTTTAATATAAATCCCTGCGGCTCTACCTTCGAATCCTATTAGGTTTATGACTGCAGTATCCAACGGCGCAGCGCCGTCATCGGCTACATCTACCACTAATCCGCCATGACTAGTCGTCCTAATCGTTCCGCCGGCGACGATGGAACCTACATCAGAAATATTACCAGATGCATCAACATCAAAATTACCATTAGCGGCCTGTATAGTTCCGTCTGCATATATGTTACCACTAATATGAAGATTGCTACCGACATAAAGCTTCTTGGTCACGGCTAATCCGCCAGATAAAGTATTTGCTCCACCGTCTGCTGAGCTTGTTGCGTCTGTTGTTAAAGTATTAGTAAATATACCATTCATTGATATACCACCAACCTCATCCAAATCTACTTGGTTAAACTCTACAGTAGCTGAACTTCCCGTTGATGATATTCCAGTAACATTCAAATTACCAGTGATATTAACATTACCTTTTAATTTAGCGTCTCCATCGACCTGAAATTTGTATGGTCCGTAAGTCCGGCCATCTAAATCTACAGTAGCATCAGCCGAAGTTGCGTTTATTCCTACAAAACTATTGTCGGAGTCGATGGTTAGAGCGGTGTGCGTCGCGTCAACTTTTCTAAAGAAGTGCTTCGACGCGTCATAATAGGCTTTATTCTGTTGAGAGGCTTCGCTCCAAGTTCCGCTGTATAATTCTATATTTGCTCCACCGACGTTCAAAGCGTCACTCTGTAATATTAACTTCCGAGCTGTATTAGTGCCAAATGCACCTATGGTTCCACTATTTAGGAATATTCCTGCGGTCGCAAATCCGACATCGTAAGCACTAGTTGCACCAATACTCAGCCGTTGATTCGATGGGTTATAAATTAATTTATTGCTAGCGGTACTACCAATTTCTAAATTGCCGAGACCTACAATTGAACTAGTTGAAAGTAGAGAACCACCAGTGACCGCCGAGCTAGCAGTAAGCGCTCCAGTTACAGTTGTTGTTGAATCTGTAATTGTAAGTCTATTACTGTTAGCAATTTTAAATTGGTGTTCTGTAGAGCCGGTAGAATCTTTTTCTATTCGATAATCATTGGATACAAAAGTACCATCACCATCACGGGTTTGGATTTCAAATGTATGGTCATTGCCAATAGTTAAATTAGTCTGATTATATCCAGTAGTAGTACTATCACCACCTGTAGGTGAGTTAGACGTATCAAAAAGTTTAAACGATGGATTAGTACTTTTAGCGATGATCTGACCGATGGCAGTGATACTCCCCGTAGTACTAAGCTCTCCACTACTAGTAAGTGTCATCTTAGTAGCAGCACCGTGGATACCGCCTATGCCGAATTTAATAGAACCCGTACCAGCATTTGACATATAAAATGCTTCATCTCTATGCCCTTGGATACCGTATCCATTAAATCGAGCATTTTGGTCACCCGGGTCACCATTTGTCCCTGTACCATCGCTGAAGAAGTCATTAACGCCTTTAATTGTTCCACCGACGTGCAATGTCGAAGATGGGGTGACGCCAGTACCAAGATTAATACCAACTCTATCATTGCCGGCATCTACAAATAGTGTGTCGTCATCGACATTCAAATCTGCCCCTGTTGAAATTAATACATCTTTTCTAAAATCAAATTTTCTATCGACGATAACCGTATTACCAGCTACTCCCAGCGAAATAGTATCGCCTTGCAGCTGGCTAAACAGAGTTCTTAAATCTTGGAAATCAGATTCCCGTGGAATCTGCATATCGAATGAACTGCTTCCAGTATATCCACTGGACAATGGGCTATTCAACCCATAAGTTAAATTCTGTTTAGATATTGAATCAACATGACCATAAGCATCAAATCCAATATTAGATAAAATCTCTACTTCTCTATGTCCGACTTCAGAATTTGCTGGAGAAGAAGACGTAAACGTCTGGTCAGATTGAACACTAACCGCAGCATGATTAAGTGTAACCGTCTGATTGACCCCATTATTAAGAAAGAAGTTTCCGCCATCAGTTAAATGATTACCAGCAGTGACTGTAACAAGTTTATTATTAGCTGAGTTGACTTCTAATTCACTGACTACGGTCAGCTGACCATATTGATTATAAGTAATTTGTGGTACTAATACCTTTCTTATTTTACCAGATGTGTGGGTGTAAGCTTGAGCTTCTTCTTCATCTGATATTGCACCTTTGGTGGCTGCGGTAATTAAACTAGTAAGACCAACTTCGGCTGCACCACCATTATTAACAACACCATTTGTTACAGTAATATTTCCGCCAGAAGCACCAGCTAAAGTCTTTACGTAGTTTCCGTGAGTTTTAACTCCAAGCTCAAGTGAATAATCTTTTACCGTAACTTTACCACTAGAAGAGTCTATATCTAACGGCCCTTTCTTTTCGTTTCCTGCTCCTAGCTGGTCGTTTCCATCAGCTCCAAATGTTTGATTGGTGTTAGAAAGTATACCACCTAATTCATTATCTTTAGCTGTAAGCAGGTTGATTGTTCTATCGGCTTGCAGATTGCCCGTTCCGTCTAACCCTATTCCAGCTGTTATAACAATAGTATCCCAAGCTTTATTTGATAAGTCAGTAGCAATAGCAGATAAGTCTTCTGCATGTTCGGTAAGATTAACATCTATTTCAGAAATATCACCATCATTCTTAGTAATTTGACTTTGATGACTTACAATTGCAGTATTAAAGTCTGATGCCAATTGATTTAAATTCTTACGAAGTTCTTCAATCGTATTTGTATTTTTAACACCACCACTTGGGAATGCCGATAAATCAGCTGCGGAGTACGCGGCTGCATATGGACTACTTAACGCAGTCGGCGAATCAGCAGAGATTGTTCTGGCAGTATATGCTGGAGATTGGTGTGTTTGAGTTCCTGTTGGCATCTTTGTTTAACCTATTTTATTTATTAAATTTTTTACTAAATCTTTTAGTTCATTTACTTCAGCTCTTAAATTATTCATATTATTTTTTTCTTCTAGAATCCTCTGTTTCTTTATAATATACTTTTCGTAAGCTTCACTGTCTGTATTTATAATAGCTTTAGAGTAATTATTCCTAAGCAGTTTAGGATTATCCTTAATTTGATGAAAATTACAATCGCTCATTTTATTGGGTTGCGATTGCTCTAAAGTTTTTAATCTCTGGTACAATAGCGCTATCTGCAGTTGTACCATCGGATGCCACAGACCTTAGTATAATTTTTATCTGAAATTTAGTAAATAGATTTATGTCATCAGAAGTTGATGTTCGAAAGTGTACTTCTCTGAAGTTCCCGCTGACTGGTATAGTTGCCGATTCTAATTTAACGTATGCGCTTGATCCAGTGATGTCATCAAATCTAGCATACACATCTACATTACATTGTGGCAAAGGCCTTTTAATGTCCATATATACGTCTAGCCTATCCGCCGAGTTGTCTAAAACTACTGGCTTCGTGATATATCTTGCATCTGCATTGCCATGTGTCTCTCTAGTTTCATTAGTCAAATCATTGTCAATGTTATTCTTAATTGACAATAATGATAATCTTTGAACATCTAATTGTGGAGTTACGTATTTATTGTTAGACTTTAGCGTTGCTGTTAAAGCTAATCGATTTGCATATAAATCTACTGTAGAATGTAGATTTAGAACTCTACCCGGCGATATGGAATACGTTTCACCGGCTACAGTAAGACTATATGAAATCGAAGTTCCTGGTAGTTCAACTGAGTTACCTGCATTCAGATTAATCGCGTCACACTTTACTGGATTGCCCGAAGTCGTACCTGCAGGAAAAATTTTAGTAAATGAAGAATATCCACATGTAGTAGATGTTTTAGTTACAGACGATCCGCTTTCAAAGAATTGCATATAATTGATTTTCATCTTGAAATCTTTATTTTGATCAGGCGTCCAAGTTGAAGCATTAGCTGATTTGAGAGATACACCAGTATAAGGATTCTTTGTAATTCTTTGAGAACCTGCTCCTACATCAATTCCACCAACTTCAGAATGCCATAATGTCCAATCTGGCGAGTTACTCATTACTACGATAGCATATTCACTTCCGCCTTTGAGATGTACTGGAGAGTCAAACACAAACTTAGTGGCTAATGAAGCATTGGTTGGGTCGACTTCTGCAATTGTTTTAGTCCCCACCGCTGCAGCGGCAGCGAGAGTTGCAGAAGCTCCGGCATCAACTGCGGCTTGAGCATTTGGGTATCTTTCAACTCTACTAAATGGAATCATTTTTTGGGTTGGAATACCATTCTCTGTTGGTACCAAGTGTATTGAAACTGGTAATTTACTATGAGATTTAGCAAAGTATAAATCAATATCTTTTAGTGTTATGCCAGCTGGGTATAAATCTCCATCTATTAAGAAGGTTTGTGCAAGAGGGTCAACGTGTCTAATTCTGCCAGTAGCTGCTACCTGAGTAGTTGTTAATGTTCTATTTGATTCAACTCGTCTTTCGTCAATTGCGACTCTTCTTGTAGTTAAAACTTGCTCTTCAACTGTCTGCAATAGGCCTCTAGCTGCGTATGTAGCTTTAGCATATGTTGTAGCAGCAGTCAAATCATTATTAGAATCGTCTGAAAATATTACTTCTCTTTCACCAGTTCTAAATCTGAGCGCGTCGTTATTTGGAATAACCAAATAACCTGTCAATGTGCCAGCGTCATTACTCACTAAAGTGTCTGCTGAGATATCACCTGGAGAATCGTTAGTGTGGTCTTGACGGGTCGAATCGTCTCTAAATTCGACAAACGCAGTAGATTTAACATAACCACTAACATCAACGCCATCAAAGAACGGATATATTGTAGTGTTAGGTTTTAATCCGGTAGCTCTAAAATACACTCTCCTTGAACGGATAAATGGTACAAAAGATACATCAACAACTTTGTCTCCTAAACTTTCTCTAATTGTTTCGAGTTCAGCAAACTGTTGCATGCCGTCTCTAGTTTGAATAGTTGATGTAGTTCTCGCCTCTAGTTCAATCTGAGCGCGTCTTTGGTTTACTGCTGTTACAGTACCACCATTAAATGTTGGTACCTCTAAAGTGTTTCTATGCCCGCATCTGCAATTTCTAGTATGGGTTGTCCCGCCATGCTGCCTCATAATATTTGCGGTCGAGGTCATGTTATTCCAACCCAAACTCCTAGTTTCGGTTACTCCACTCCAAGTTGTGTTCCAATCGTTCCAACGAGTACCTTCTGATGCTAATTGTTCATTTACTAGATTTAAAATAGCTTCAGAATTACCATCTTGTGATATAATTACTTCTGGTCTGCGATTAGTATCTCTCCATTCATCATTGTCAGGCGAGAGCTTAACTTCACCCACCCAAGATGCTACATCAAATGGATTAACACTTATTGCAACTGATGCGAATGGTTGGTCAATCAACGTACCGATTGAGCTAGAATTTAATCTAATAATATCTTCTTGGCCGATTGGTGAAGGGTCATCCACTATGCCCCCGGTGGTTTTTAGTTTGTCGTCTGCTTTATTGCCGGCTCCTGGTGTCCCAAGAGTAATTCCGATATTGGTAGTACGAAATGATGGCCTTAAGATTCCTTTTTCAGGCTCTATTGATATTCTATAACCAGGGTCACTCGGCATGCCGATTGCGTGACCTTTAAATTCATCGACCATAATTCCATGCTTAAATCTGTCAATGATAGTATCATCGTCAAGCACTTTTTGATCTTTTGTAATCTGCTCTAAAAGGGATAATGAAGAATAGTACTCTAAGTTCTTAACGCGTCGGTCAATCTTACCGATGTCTTTCATCGTATAACGACGATTGTCATGGTAACCTATCTCGATACCCTGTACGGAATTTGTGTAAGCTGGTACATCTAAATCATAGAGCAACATTGCGTTATCTGGTATAGATTGAGGACCATTTGCTTCTGTATCGCCTTCTAAATATTCAAACTCGCCATTTGTTTTTAAAACTATTCTGTCGTGTCGAGGAATAAAAAATTCAATATTACCAAACTCAATAATACCATTGGGGTCAATAGAAACATTTGAGCCTCTAAAGTCAATCATATCTAATAAATGTCGACCGCTGAAATGTGATACCTCAGCTCTTTGAACATTGGTAGCATCTCCGGCTGAAACGTCATCACCAATTGTATATGAGTCAACCCAAAAAGCATCATTGCCAGTTTGGGCATGTTCTAAATATCTATAAGCGACTGTCAATGTCTGTGTTGTAGTCACTGCTTTAGTGCATTTTAGTTGGCCTACACCATAATTAGTAGGTGTCTGGCCGTTCACTAAAATAAAGCTATCGGCTAAATCTCCATCAACACTACCTACAATAGTATCAATTCCAATGACATCGGTCTTTACTAAATTGGCGGTTTGACCTCTAGTATATGTAGATGTACTAATCACTTCGCCTGATATAAATGTTTTTGTTTTTGTTTTTAGTGTAGCAGTTCGCTTAAAAGAATATGTCGCCTTGGCGGCGGCAGCATTTGCAAATCCGTGGCCAGACGCTAGAGTTAAAGTACAATCTTGGGCTGAGTTCGTAATACTTACATTACTCACCTGTTTGAAGGCGCCAGATGCATTAACTACAATATAATCATTTGGGTTATCTTGATAGTACTGACTTCCGCTCAATTGTGGTAATGCGATAGTTGCAACACTGCCAGAGACCGCTACAGTCCTGGTAGTTGAAGTTTCTCTAATAGGAATTTTAATTGTATTGAGCGAACTGGAGGGTACTTGAGTTAGACTCTTTACCACATTTTGTGGAAGTGGGAATACTAAATCACCTGAACTGATATCATTTAGCTGAAATCCGCCAGCAAATCCATTAGTACCTGTAAATGTACTAGTACCATCTGCGGCAGTACCAAAAATAAATTTAGCCGCAGATAATTTATTAGCGCCCATCGTCACAGCGCTAATATAAAGTCTAAATCTTCGTCCAGTATATTCTATACCTCGAATGGTACATGTTCCTAGAGATGACCCGCCAGATGTTGCTGATAACGTATACGATGTAGGTGAAGAGGCATTAGCATCGCATTTGGGTAAATTAGCAATACTAGTCAATTCAATATAGTTACCTTGTCTAGCTTGAATAAATTCACTGGTGTGAACTTCAGTGTCTCGTGCTTTATCAACAATGATTTCTTGTTTCTTTATAATTTCAATCCGCTTACCTTTTACGTAGGCGGTAGAAGGTTCTAGAGCTGCAATAAATTTAGCGCCGTTACCTGCAGGAACCGCACCAGCAGCGTATTTTCCTCGATTGAAACCGGTGTTCAAATGTTCTCTTAATTCAAGTTGGAACGGCTGAAGAGCGTAGTCTCCACTTTCTTCGAATGTTCTTGTGGCTAAAGTTTCTCCTAATTTATTGTACTTTGTTTGTACTGGCTGAGTAACTTGAGCCTGATTTAATGTTATGACATCAATTGCATTGGCTGTCGATGTTCCAACTACATGAGCGGGTGTACTAATTATTTGTGTGTCATCTGTAATTAAACAGAGAGTCAGGCTCATCGTAAATCTATCTGCGCCAGGAGCACTTTGATTTGTAGTTCCCGCTGCATTATCATAAAGAGTATTATCATTGACCGCACTAACTGTGCTCTCATTGACTAAAAAGCCTACTTTACCATCTAAGAGAGTGTACGGGGTTGATTGATCAACATCTATATATTTGGTTTGCGCGTTTGCAATAACAAAATATCCTTTAATGAAATATACGCCCTTATTATTATGCAGCTTTATTGCGAACCCACTTTTTACTATATCAGTACCATCACCAAGTACACCATTCACTGACAAAAATATTTCACCACTATCTTGTAACTGAGTAGATATTTTAATGTCAGTTTGGATGCGAGTCCCGTTCTCAAAAGCTGTGGTTTGAGAATCATAACGGACATAGAATCTATACTTATCGCCAGATACTAATTCGTAATCCATAATGGTGGCAGAGACTGTTGCTGAGGCTAAGGCAGTCCCAACATAAATTCTTTTACCAATAAGCGGTCTATTTGCATTTGCTGCTGCGCTTGCACCACCACTAGATAATGTGATATCTACCCATTGTACTTTATTATCAACATCAATTTCACCTTCAAGAACTCTCGTTCCGTCTACAAATATGTGCTGACCAAACTTATCAATCTGATCTTGAATAGCAGACTGCATTTGATTCAATTCACGAACTTGGACTGACCGCCCCGCCTGAAATAGAACCTTTAAGTAGTTTTTGTCTGAATTGCCACTGGCCGTATAATCGTCGAAATACGGTTGGCCTGCAGTTGATGATGTGTCGATTGCCATAGTTTATTCCTTTAAAATTGTATAATAAGTCTTACTTCTTCTGTTTGCTGTGCGTTTCTTCTAATTGGTGCTCTGTTATCAACAAATAAAACATCGCCAGTATCTTGATTATATTCTCCTTGCTTTAAATTAACGTATCCAATCGCAGCACTGCCCTGTTGAACACCATTACTGTTAAATATTTTAACATTACCACTACTATTAAATGGTTTTTGGTTAATAGATTTATGGCTATTCTGGTGAAAGTAAATTCTGTATCCGCCGGATTGTGTGCCAGCCGTATTAGGGTCTCCGTCTATTGGGTCTAGTGCTTCGTACTCAGATACCTTATCAAGCCATGCAAGAGGATTTGTCGCAGTGCCGGCATCCATTTCTATATATGCTCCAGTTCCTAAGTTTTGAATTTCATTAGGAACTGAGTTCGCGAATACCTGAAGATACTGTAAACAGTTCATCGCTTTCTCCGCGGGAAGATTTTCTTCGTCTGGATATGTCCCGCCAGGACTATTCAAATCATCTTCAGCTGTTCTCATATCTTTTAGCGAGTCTCTAACTAATGACACCTGTCTAAAGTCAATGCCTACTAATGATTCTGCAATATATTGAGGTGGACTATTGTTAACACTTTCTGCAGATTCATTACCCACAGTTCCAACAAAGTCAGAAGAAATACCACAATAATAACTTGGAAGGTCCAATAGCGGACTCCAGCCAAAACCATTTTCGGGTGCAATTAAAGGTTGAATATCAGCTTCAACGAAGGTCGCTGAACTAATAAATAGATTCGCGGAATCAATTACTTCAATACTGACTTCTCTCATCCCGCCGCCGTTTACTACAGATTGTGTCCAATTAGGTCCACTACTAGTACCTCCAGTTGCGGAAGATGCTGGGACAGATGCTATTCCATATCCGAGCGCTTTAGCTTTGTCTAAATCCCATACAACTTTGGTAACTTGGCCACTCGCATTAGTTTCTAAAGATATATCAATTGCGGCCGTCTCATTACCTTGAAGTATTGTTCCATCTAATCTCCGACCTGTAAGTCGTGCCGGCAACGCATTACCATTAGCAACACTTCGATTTTCAGGATACCCAGTGCCTGGAGTCTCAGCACCAATTCTAAATCCATATACTAAACCAGCTGTAGCTCTAGCGGCTCTCTGACGACCATTTTCATACGCGCCACCTTCGCCATGTCCTGCAATATTATTTAATCTACCGTCTACTAGTGCGTTTGGAGTAACATTTACAAATGTCTTTGAATCGCCAAACAGATTTGATAAACTTTCTTTATTATAATAGTCAATATATCCCCAAATATAACCATCAGTATTTTGTACTACACCAAATGGAAAGTTTTCTCCAGCTGGCATTGTAGGAATTCGTGCGGTTGTGGCTAATCCACCATTGTTGCCTAAACAAACATAGAGCTTTGAGTGACCTAAACTATCTGTATACATTACATAACAAGGAAGTTCTTGTAAATTAATATCGGCATCAAAACACCCGGTATTTGTAGGATCATATACTTTATACATGGCCCCAACTTTAAATTCAATTTGTGGTACAAGTCTAAGAACATCAGTAGCATCGATCTTCATAAGAGTCATAAGATTCTTTTTGATGTCTGCCTTTTCTAAAACATTACCTTCTGGCAACGGAACAATAAATCCGGTTTCTGCCTCGGTTCGGCCGTTATCATCTCTGTCCCAAGGGTCCGTTTTACCGATACCTACATAATAATTGACCGCTGTTGAAGTCGGTGATTGACTAGAACTAACATCTTCAATAAACCTCTCAATGTTACTTTTTCTAAAATCGTCTGTGATAATTGCTGCCATAAGTGTTCCCGTTAATTTAGATTTTAATCTTATTTATATGAGTTGCTGTGTAATTTATTTAGTTATTTAAAAATCAAAATCACCAGACTCAACTCCACCGTCTGTAATTTCTATTGATTTACCTCCACCCGAAACTGCTGTTACTAATAGTGTTCTGGCATTAGAAACTATGTTTGTCGGTGTAGTGTCATTAGGAGAATCATATTGTGCTCCTGCAAAATATTTTGTACTGCCCATAGTAAATTTGATGTCTGACGTATCAGTATCATTAAACGTAACAGCATTACCACTTACTGGATTCACTGCTATATCAACAATTGGGTTTTGTTGGTCTGATGCATCAACTACTTTAAATGTGCCACTCCTGCCTGTGCCAGTTACCCGCATTCCATTTACTATAGTGCCTGTTGGTGCTCCGGCTAATCTAATTGTAGTTTCTTTAAATATAATAGATTTACCATTCCCAATGTCGCCCGTAAGAGGACTACTTAATTCAATTGCACTCTGTCCAATACTAACAATTGTAACAGTTCCTGTTGGAAAATTAGCATTTGTTGATGTTACCACCATTCCGGTCGATAAGCTACTCATACTATTACCGCTTTTGCCAGTTATAGTATGCACTCCCAACTTAGTATCTCCATTTATATACGGTCTTTTTATTACTACATTATTTCCTAAATTTCCTGTAGGAGCTGAACTTATAGTTATCTGACTATTTGGTACATCAATATTGGTAATTGTAATTGTACCAGATGGCCAAGTCGATGCGGTACAGGTTAACACATCGCCGATATTTAAATCTGCAATTGTATTTGTATAGCCATCTCTAAATCCATCGATTGCAAATGTAGCAGATGCTGCAGCAGTTTGATTTCTATCAAAGGTGAATACAGAACTTTTAGCAGTAGGTGCTACTCCAAATGTTCCAGTTGCATCTTCAATAGTACCAGTAGGTAATGTAAAGTACGCGTTATTCGCCCAAGATACATAGCATCTACTTAGTTCATCGCTATTAAATGTGGTTCCTGCAAAATCTATTTCCGGTCCAACCGTCGCTCTACTTAAAGAACTTAGATTTAATTTATGAAATCCAATTAGCTTAACTCCACTTCCAATATTTTTAAACGCAGCATTCAATGTAGTTACATTAGTCGTATCCAAACCTCTTACATCAATATGTCTAAGACTTGAACAATTTTCAAACAGTGTTCTTAAATTAGTAAGATTTGAAGTATTACTAATTCCTTTAATAGAAATGAAGTCGGTTAGTCCGGTACAACCTTTTAGTGATAATGATGCACTAGTACTACCACCTTGTACTAACGCCGAATTACCCAAATAGAATTTTCTTAAGTGTGTTTTGAAATTAGCTCGAGCTGCTGTTAATTGTATTGCAGTGATTCCAGTTACCGCCGCGGATGGACCTGAACTATTAATAGCCCCCACATTAAATTTGTGGTATGTACCAGCCACTTTAATTATAAATCGTTGTGGTGATGCAGTTTCAGTATACACGTGATACAAATCGCGGTCTCTCGATGTGTCTACTTGATTTGAGGTGCCGTCACCCCAATCGATTGAGATGTTATGGCCATTCGACGACTGATCTTTTTGGAATGGCAATATAATCATATTAGTATTAGTACCACCAGAAGCTGGAATTTCAATTTCTATCAGAGTTTCGACTGGTGCGCCAGTACTTATAAGTGAGCCATTAATTTCATCTGAATATTCAATACCATTTTTAATTTCGTCAATTGTCACTGAAAAGTCTTGGCCTTCAATAATATGACTGTAATTGCTAATAGCTTCATCTGCATTTAATATAGGTGTCTTCCAATTAATAATTTGAATTTTCTTTTCATAATCATCTGCACCTAATTTATACTTAGCTTTGCCACTAGTAAGTTCTTCAATAGATGGTTCTAAGCCATTAACTTCATCGATTCGTGGAGCATAGAATTGTACTGGGTGTTCGGCATCTAATGGATTAGCATTCTGAAGAACAGTCAGCTGAATCTTAGTCATAGCAGAATTAAATTTCCAATCTCCACGACTTGTAGAAGCTGGTAATGTACGAACTTTCAGTGGATTAGTACTTGGAAGATAGATACCACTATCTTCGTGGTCTGTAGTTCCTACATGCCCGAATGGTCTAATATGTCCGACTACTAAGAACCATTGATTTTCATTCAGTGGGTTTCCATCGGGCGATGAGGTTGTAGTTGAATTTAATCCAAAGTCAAAGTCATCTATAAATGTTGGTGTATTTATTTCATCACCGCTGGTAATGTTTATAGCTTCAAGTGTCGCACCAGAATCATTAAGTCCTTTCCATCTAAATACTTTAATACCACCGTCTGTAGTGTCATAAGGATTTACTCCTGCAGCGTATCTAACATCAGAAGCTTTAACCCATACTGACATTCGATATGTTTTACGTGTATCTACATCTACTTGTGGGCTTATAAATCCACCATCAGCAAAACTTATTACTTTACCGCTACTTGTATTAATAGTACCACTTACTAAATTTGCCCTGCCTATAAATTCTGTGCCGGAGGTAGTTAATGTTTGACCGGCTTTAATCTTAACTAAAATATTTGCTGTTTCATATACACCCGCTGCAGTAGTTTTACCATAATTAACTCCACCATCCGTAATAGTAATTGATGTTGGTTTACCACCGCTTACTACAATCGTAGCTTTAGCTCCAACACCCACGGCATCTGAATCATTCGGCGAATCGGTTATTTCTACATTAGTGTATGTTCCATTAGTATATCCACTACCAGCTACATATCCTGTGCCACTTAAAAATATACTAGAAAGTTTTGCCCAGTCACCATCTTTATTTCTGGCCTCCCATAATACATCTGTACTTCCAAATGGTGTTACACCTTCGAGCTGAACGTTTTCTTGCGTTGTTCTAAATGGAGAGTTACTTCCACTATTAAAGGCAATTGGGTTACCTAGAGCTTCAAAATTATTATTGGTTCCGGTACCGACTGTAAATGGTAAATTACCAGCTAGTAGATTTGATTCTATTATCGGCAGCGCGTTTAAATCAAAGTCGCCTAAATTAGTATTCTTATCGCCTTTTACATTATAGAAATTAGTATCTGCGGGATGTTTAATATCAATTGCAACACAAGCCTCATCATTTGTTTTAAGTGTATTTAACGAAATATCATAGTCTACATTATCTTTTAAGTCAATAATAGTTTCTCTTCTTTCGTCAATCTCGTCTTTGCCTTTTACTATATCAGAATCAAAACCTTCTTTAATATTAACGTCTTTGATATAGAAATATTCTCCGCTAGCATCACCAGTATACCCAGCATAACCACGAAGTGCATTATCCTTTAGTGTAGTAACAAATCTAACTATAGGTCTAGGGTCTTGTTGAACAGAAGGTGCAATAAATTTATGAGTAAATGGTATCCAATTGCCCTTTTCTGTCACAACTACTGGTTCAGTTCCATACGCGTCATAGCCGGCAAGATCGCCCGTCATAATCTGAAACTCGCCTGATAGATTTGAGAACAAAGGATTTCCAGTATCGTCATACACATATTGACCACTAATTTCGTCCGTAGCTCTTTGATTGATTCCTGCCATAACATGAATCTGTTCTAGTTTAGTATTTGTTGACGGTATATAAATCTTTCCGGTGACCTCATAAATCTCGCCTGGATTATATAATTCGCCTATTCCAAATCCACCAGACTCGTCACCGAGTGAAACATAATGTAATACTGAAGAAGACGCAATATATTTTAAAGCACCATATTTACCTTTAGGTACGCCCAAGTATGGATTTCCGCTTGAATGATATTCTTGACCAACATCCGCAGAATCTAAAGTTCTGTTCTCTAATGCAGGTACAATTAGAGTTCCGCCGTATTTAGTTGCGCCATCTGTGGCTGCAATACTGCTGAAATCTACGGGTCTGTAAAATTCTGTATAAAAATTGGGGTGTTGATTTGTTCTTCCTATAAACCCAGCATCTGGAGCATCGGCGACTATACATTGGAAATTCCCTTGGTATACCCTCTTTCTTTTCTCGCGAACTTTAAAATTCTCAAGCTTCCAATTGTATTCATACAGTCTTTCGAGATCAGCGATTGCGGTATTAATTGCTAAACTATTACCAGTCCTAGTTTGGTCTCTATCAACAATATGGTCAATTAGAATTTTAGGGTCATTCTCATCTGCGGGAATGTAAAGCTTATGTGTATTAGCGCCTTCTACAATCAGACCATTGTCTAATGGCTCTACTTTAACAAATCCACCGCTTCCGCTGATCCCATCGCCCGAATCTCTATTATAAAGTTGAAGTATATTTTCGCCAATAGATAGAAATTCTGATTCAAATACGAATAGGCTATAAAATTCACTCTCTGAAGTAATATTATTCAGCTGATTATTCTGGTCAGGTACTACTCTAACTGCCGTAGTAGATTTGTAATAGTCTACTGGAGTTCTTGTCCTACTTATCGAGTCGGCGTTAGTGTCATCAACTCTTAACTGGTGACCATTATGTGCAAAAGAGTATCCACCTTCAGCGTCTCCAATGTACAGATATATTCTACATATGCCTTCTAATGATGAGTTGAATTTAAATTCGTGAGGGCCTGTTCCGTGGTGTCCAGTACCACCCAAATCTGCATTTGGATTTCCAACACAAGAACTCGGGCTCGACCGACGTATTGGAAAATACTTTCCAATTTTACCGGCAGACAAGAATAGATTCGCAGGAATATTTTTATCATTAATTTTAGTGGCATTAAACGAAATTTCATATGCCCGGTCTGATTCCCATCTAAAGTCATCCGATACATATGCACCGAGCTCTCCTTTATTCACCGGTTCATTCGTAGAGAACTTAACATCTCTTGTTAAGTACAAGGGTCTGTCGTGAGTATTGCTTGCAAGCGCATTATGTTCAGTATTAATTTCACCATTACCTACAGTATCAACTATCAATGTTATGTCGGATAAACCTGAAAGATTTCCAATTTCAGCATTTGGAATGACAAATCTGTCGTATTCGTCAAAACCAGTTATATCAGTCAATAAGTCAATTTGACCATAGCTTCCGCCAATGCCCGCTCGATATGCTAATTCTAAACCACTACCAAACGAGCTTGTGATATCAACGCCATCTTTATCGGTTATAGTAAATTGGCCGTCAGTAAGTAATGTGTGCTCACTTATTGTACCAACAAGCGCTGACCTGCTAGCAGCTCCAGTTCGCCTAAAGCTTCGAGGTGTTGTAGCCTTAAGAGCTTGTGCGGAGTCTCCGCCCAATGATATAGTATTATTTAATTCCAATACTTCAATACCACCGTTATATGTGAGTGGCGTGTAGTCAGTACTGGTTTCGGTCGCAGGAATTGGATTATGAGCAGGACTGTCAGAGGTTAACCTATCAAACGAAATACCAACTTTATCTGTTTCAGTAATTAAATATTTAACTTCTTCTTCGTCGCTTTTATTGGTTGAGTAGATATCTCTTACATCAATATTTGTAGGATATTTTGACAACTGGTGAGGCAAAACATTATTGTGTAATAATGAATGTACACTCGGCGCTTCATTATTTTCATCTAAGTAATCAATTCTCGGTCTTGCGAATTCAATTTCATTGCCGGTAGTAATAGCTCTATACAAAAAACTTCTAATTAGAACCGCATTGGTGTCAGTGCCCAGCGAAAATTCTTGGATAGTTATACTAGAAATTTTATTTTTAGTTTCAACAGAGTATATTCCGCCATCACTGTAATCATTATAGCTTAAGCTTTCAGCTTCCGTTCTTTTAAAGAAATTTTTATTATACGTGCCGTTACTGCCATCAGCTTTAGTTATATATCCAACTGCCATATACCATTTGCCTACTTCAATCCCATCTGGCAGAGAACTCAAATCAAAACTGAAAAAGTATGGATTATTAGTAGTAATTGTGTTATTCCGTTTCGACGCTACAGTTCCTCTTACACCACTACTTGTGCTGGTATATGGATAAGCGCCAAAATACAATTTGCCATCGACCGCCTCATTAATTTTAAAAAATTGAATAAATCTGTAATCTTTAATCGCGGATTGGGTAGCTATAATCGGTGACTTGTATCCGCCGTTAGACCTTATGCCCTCTACTGCATTTTTACTCGCGGCCCATACTACATCAATGTCTCCAAAGGGTCCAGTTCTAAATTCTCTAACCGACTCAGCATCATCTTTACTAACACCATTCAAGCCAGTCCGATTCCATCGCCCAGTAACGCCATTCGCAGTAGTGTTAAAGTCACCGATACCCGGTCTCCACGGCAAATAGCTGGAAGATTTGAGTAGATTGGTTTCTACTTCAGGCGCAATATCCATTGAATGAACTCCGCTCAATTTAGAATCTTTCACTAAAGTGCCGACTGCAAATGTATTAGGATATGTTTTGTTTGAATCAGTTGCTGGTGTAGGAACTACTGGAAGTGAGCTATTAGCAATTTTATTAAATCCAAAATTTGGGTCATGTTTTAAAATCGCATTGTTATAAACTGGTTTACCGTCAGCTCTTTCAATTTTTAAATTCTTAAATAGTGTACTAGGTACGTGTCCCTCTACTTTATTGGTAGTCGCGGGGCTGTAATGTCCAATAAGAACTATTCTAAACTTAGTTGAGGTTGGGTCAAACTTTGTAGACGAACGGCCAGTTTGATTTACGGGATATTTATTATATGAATATGGTGCGGTTCCAATTCGGGTATCAGCTCTGCGTGGATTAAATCCACTAAAGTTAGCAGTAAACGTTCTCGACTGCCCTCCAGTTAGATTGACACCACCGGCTATTCCGTAATTAAAGATCTGCTGCTCGTCAGAGAAAATTCTATTACCAGCATCATCAATACTGCTAACGCCGGCAAAAACCCTATTAGTTTTATCTGGCAATAAATTTTCAATCTCTAATGATATATTGTATGTAGCATCTTCATCAATAGGTATTTCTAAAGGAATTTCTAACCATTGAGAATTACCATATAATACTAATCCGCCAAAGGCTTCGTCGTAATCATACCCGCCATGGTCAGCTCCGGTTTGCGCGTAATCGTTATAAGCAGTCACATATGGTGACCAGTCGTATCCAGTGAAATCAATTTTACTGAGATACTTTGGATCGCTAGCTTCTAATTCGCTTCTGTGCTCCACCCAAGCACCATTTATATATTCTGAAACAGCTCCATTTGCATTAATTCTTAATTTTTGATAGCCTGATGTGGGGTGAGCAATAACTACCGGATTACCCGTCAATACAGGTGTGTCAATACTAATTCTTTCTGTGCCGATGAATGGATAATGTTCACATTTATCTGATGTAGTATATCTCAGTGATAATGACGGACTCACTTGCTGAGCATTGAGTGTCGACGTTAAAGTCGAGCTCGTCACTGTTTGAGACTTTTCAAATATTCTGTTATGCCTTTTGTCGTATACGATACATTGCGCAGTTCGCTTTCTGCTCCATGTAGTAGTCGAATTGCGATACTGAACACTGCCTTTGCTCTTTAACCATTCTCTTAAAAATGGTTCTCCTTGACTATTATTTCCTAATCTACAAGAAGATGCATCCTGAGTATATACAATAGCAATCTCATTAGCTGAAATATTATCTAAGTGATTTACTAACTGCGATTCGGCGGCTTCGCTTTCAATGGTACTGTTGCCATACGTATCGTATGCTGCAGCCGAATAAGTTTTAGTAGTTGGATTGAATACTATTATGTTATGTCCGCGATTTACTTGGCCATAATTATATGTTGTAGCCGAACTGGTGGCTACTAATGTTGCGGAGCCAGATGCATTTTGAGTGGTAAGGTCTGGAAATATACCAGTACCTAGATTTGTGCCCGATAGCAATGTATTACCATCAGCTCTAAGACGGGCAATGTGCCAAGTTCCGTGTGTCGCTCCAGTTACCACCTCAGAAATATTTTCTTTCTTTATAACGTAAGTAGAATCACCGTCAGTGTGTCTGTAACTACCAAGCTTATTGGCAGAATATGCTCTATCAAAATCAGAGTTTGTTGCACTGCTTATTGTAATAGCCGACAATAAATCAAAAGTAGTACTAGGTCTTGCGACAGTTCTATCTGTAAAAGTAACGCCCCTAGCATACTCATCCTTTGAATCTAATTGTGTTCCCACAACTCTGAATACTGTATCTACAGCCTTTTGTTCTGCTGTAGCTGTTACGCCATTATCTGTAACCAATACGGAAACCTGTTTCTGACCATTTGGCAAATCATCAATTTGTTTAATTGATAATTCTCTTTCGTAGCCATCTTGACCTGTCCATTTTGTACCAGCTACATATTTATCACTACCAGATTCCTTTAATTTAAAAGACAATTCAATTTCGGAATCTTTAGTAATCCTTGCGCCAGTACGTATACCGGTTCCATTACCATCTAAAGAAATATATTTGTCTTCGTATGCTAATGAATTAATACTGTTCAAAATAGCGTTATTGGTGTGTCCTTTTAGCGTAAAGCCGGCTGAATCACCATTAGTATCGATACCACCGTCACCGATTTGTTTTATTCTTAGTCCACTGTCGTGGTCATAGAACGTATCTTTTTTGCTATTAAAGTTAGGTTGAGTCGTTTTGTAAAATGCTGAGAATTTCTCATATAGAATAATTTCTAACAATACATTAAAGAAGTATTCCAACCAACCCGGCTGCCATTTTGGTGAGTGTTGGCCCTTTGCGACAGTCTGTTGAATAGCAGAAAGCCATACGCGTACACCATCAGCAACATTAATTCTTAATGGATCGCTATCTTTAGCTCGTCTAGATTCTAGTTCTAAGTACAACGCAGTAAAGAACTTTAAACCAGACGGGTGAATAAGTTTATTATAATCAGTATCCCATCTATCAACAGATAGGTTTGTTCTGATTACATATGAAAATTCTTGAAAGTAATCGCTATCGTGAAGTTTATTTACATCAGATAAAAATCCTTTTGTTCCGGCCCAAGATATTTTTCTAGGGTATGAACTTCCACTGGAAGAAAGCCCAAAATTAGTTTCTACTATCGGGCTGCTAGCACTTCCAAACCCCTTTAACGCTGACGCGATAATCAGGTTCCGTCCCTTATTTGTAAAGTTAGTACTTCCATTATTATTAAAATCAATATCAATTATCTTGTTTAAGCCTGGTAATGACTTAGCGTTAACGTAATTTTTCAGCTCGGTGTCAGTACATACTCTATCATAAAAAGCAAACTGGTAAAAATATAATTCGCCATCTGGGTTTAAACCCTTTTCGCCACTTGTACCTGTTGAACCACTATTATGGCAATACCCAAGCATCGATGGATATAGTGACATTTGATGATCGTTACGATCAATATTTCCGTTAGTTGTTGGCGTTATAGATTGCGGGCCGTTATCGGTCACGCCCGAATTTGTCATTGCAATTTTAACTACATCAAATGTAGTCATGATTCCGTTAGCTATTGTTGATTCTACAGTAATAGCTAATCTAATTCTCTGTCTACCTAAATTTGCGGTTTCTTGGAATGGAAATGCGCCTACTCCCGTTACATAGTTGTTAAATGTTTTACTAAAATCATTTTGATGATTACCAAACCGGCCAGCAATATTAAGATTATTGCTACCATCGATTTTAATAGAAACCCCACCGTCTTTACCTGCGTCTAGGCTTAGCTCATTTGCGCTTGCAAAATGAAGATTGCTCGCGGCGAAAAGCGGGGAGTATTTGTGTGCATTTTGCTGGTTAGAATTATATCCAGCGGGTGGAGTAGGGTCTTTTCTATAATTATTTCCAAATTTAAAATCGATAAAGTATGTTGCTTTATTAACTTGCGAGTATGCACCCTGTTGGTAAAAAGCAATTCGTCTGTAATCCTCAAACCCCTTCTTATACCAGTATTTTTCTAGTGTTGAAGATTCATCTGCAGTACCTTGGTATATGCCATCAGATGGTTTAAACAATACCTCTTTTGGATAAAATATAGAAGCAATCTCGTCAAAAAAGATTTTAAAGAAAGATTCGAGTGAAGCTTCACTACCCCGTGTATTATAATATTCTACAACCTTTTTATATAGTGAATTTCTATCTAAATTTTTAGCTTCGGGTATGCCTTTAGCAATTTCTTTTGATATTCTTCCAAGATAGTCATCTGTAGTTTTATCGATGTCGTGCTCTTCTAAAATTCTTTTTACCACATTAGTGGGTGAAGCAATAACATCACTGACTGTAAATATAGTAGTACCAAGAATATCAATTTCAATAACATCATCAATCCTGTATCCTTGCCCTGGTTTATTAGGAAAAACTGATACCGTTTTTCCCGTATCAACTACGATGTCTAATGTTAGGCCGGATCCGTGTCCGCCTATAGTTGGAACATTAGAAAAATTAATTAAATCAGTTTTTGTCGGTGTAATCGCGGTGGTTAATGCAATAGGATTAATTGTCCCTTTTGAATACGCAGCTGACGTTGTGATGTCTGCAGTAATAGTCGATGCACTTACGTGCTCAGACCACAATACATTTTCTAAATTGTCAATTTTACTACCAATTGGGTCAACCAACCAATCTCTATCATAAAAATCATATTTAACTTTACCATCGAGTATTGATAGCATTACCCAAGTATCATTATAAGCAGTTCGACTAGAGTCGAGCCTCATTATAAAATACTCTGGCTGAATAAGACCTCTATAAACTATAGTTCCTTTCGCTGATTGAGGAAAATTGCTCGCTACAATTTCTTCATCTGTCAATTTACCATATTGCTGATTATAAGTCGACGGGACAAATGATTTTACATCAAGTCCAAGTCGTGCATCAGATTCTTTTAAATCTGCATATTGAAGTTCTTCGCCAGAGCCAGTATTAATAATACTAATTCCGTTAACGACCCCATCAATATTCATATAATCGTAATACTCTGTCAAAAGAGTAATAAGATTACTTGCATTACCTCTCAATTGCTCGGGTATGAGCGATTCTACGCGAGAAGACTCGTTATTATGTGGCTGAATTGCAAATGATTCAATGGCTTCGTGTGACATATTTTATTAATCTCGTGAGACTGTAGTATAACTAGCTAAACCAGAAGAACCAGCAATACTGATATTATCAATATCCCCTTGTATATTAGTTCTTTCCACGTCTATTTGTAAAATTTTCTTTCTTTGTGAAATGATATCATCGGCTGCCGGTCTAACTTCTACTCGTAATGATTCGTTAACATCATTCTGTAAATCTGATAAATCGACTAAACCTGTATTAGGATAAAGATAACCGACATTTGCATTAATAATAACAACTCGACCAGTGGAGTCTATTTGGTACGCATAGATTTGTCGTTTTTCGCTATCACCTGGAATGTGTTTATCCGCAAGAATTGCTTCCTTTCCTCCAATTATAATTGAAGACGTTGCAATCATTGATTCAGACTGGTCTAGCTTTCCATCGATAGTAAATCCAAAATCCACTTGAGCGGTATCTAAAGAACTCGCTGTAATGTTTACTAATTTATATGCGTATACTCTAGCGATATTGTTCAAGATAGCCGGATTAGCTGCGTCGATTGAAGCTAATAAATTGGAGTGTCGGTATACACCGTCAAAATTGTTTAGTTTCGATTGATTGTAATTAATTAGTGTTTGCTTAATAGTAGAAATTAATCCGCCTAAAGATGTACTAGTACCACTTGGGTCGTATTTAAAGAAAACTTCAAAATATATATATGTGTATTCGGGGTCAACAATAACTGGAGTTATACCAACCATCTTTTTAGACTCAAGCAATGAAAGAATTTCGGCTTTCTGTAAAGTAGTTAAATACGGAGCGGCGGTCGGTTTAGCTGAAATATAAACTTTACCGAATTGTGGAATAGGTTCTGTTTCGCCGCCCCATGCCGCAACGTTGTCAAGCCCTGAAAAGCTTTTCATAATGATTGACTTATAGTCATCAGATGTTACAGCTCTTTCCTGTGAGATAAAGGATAATGGGGCGTTATATTTAATTGAATTAATATCTTCTACCTGATTACCTCCAGCTGCTTTTGCTGTAGTAGTAACTATCGCCGAGCCTGATTCATATTCTAATCCACTTTGACCATCGGTAAAATTGAATAGAGAAGCTCCATTTGTTAAAGGCCCTTCGGAAACCAAATATGTAAGTCTAACTAGACCCGAGGCTGCAGGTCTTGCACCAAAAAGATTATTACCAAAGCGGATTTCAAAATTGCCATCTGCATTTTCATCTACAAAATAAATTTTTGAAGTACCATCTACGTTTGGAAATTCGGTAAATTTATTATAGGCTTGCTGAGTACCATTGACCGCTGCAATTGTTGGAAAGACTTCTACTTTTAATGTTGAGGTATCTGCATTCTGCGCGTTAATAACAAATCTTTGGTCATAACTATTATCGATTGTATAATTCTCTACTCGAGTAGTACCCTGTTTAATAATTAGATTATTAAACGTAAAGGTTTCTTGAGATTCGTCTTTTTGAGCAACTGTAATCTCGGCTGTTTCAAATGAATAAGTTGTAGAATCAATACTAGTAGTAAATTGAGTACCTTGAGGAAGGGTGAGTGTGCTATTACTAGCTCCTTGTTTCGAACTCAATACTAATTTTATTGATGCTGATGGCGCAGTTACAGACTTAGGAGTATATCCAAGGAGCTTCGCGCGGGAAACAACATTACCACGAACTTGAGCGGAATCAAGAAAAGATTCGTTCATTGCCATGTGAGCATTAACCGCATTATAATGTGTATTATATGCAAGAATGTCCATTATGTGATCAAGGCCAGAGCCTGTAAAATCATAGTCCGTAAATGGGCCCCCGGTGCGTTTAAAATAATCAATAAGATTAGCTTTAATCTTATCAAAATCTAGTTCTGTTGTATTAAATTGTGACATATTATCTTAATCTTTCTAAGTAAAAATCTATGGTTTGATCGCCCGGTGTACCAATAATATTAAAATGTACACTAACGGCCATGGCATTCAATTCTGCGTTGTCCTGTATGTTAACTTTTATCTTACCTACTCTAGGCTCTAGGCTCGAGATCATATCTTTAATTTTATTTCTAATAGACTCGAATGTATAGACATCTACATTATCAAACAATTGTTCAAATATACCACTGCCTATATTTGGGTTAAACAGTCTTTCACCTCTTTGGGTTAGTAGCAAATTTTTAACAGACTGTTTAACTGCATCAATATCAGTAATAGGCCGGATATCATTATATGCGGGATGTGGCTTAAAAGATAAATCTAAATCGGCAAAAACCCGATCTTGCTTGACCGAGATATTCGACGCGCCATTGTTATTATAATCCGAATAAGCCATATCAACTATTTATAAGACTTTTAGTAGTCTTCGCCCAAGAAATCGCGTAGCTCTGGACTAATTCTTATGGGCTGTGTGGCTCCTTTAGGCACTTCGTGCACAAACCCAAAGGAAGCCAAATCTTTATGAGCTTGATAAGTGTCTGCGAATTGTGTGACATATCTTTTACCATCCTCGCTCGTCGAATACATGAAGTGCGGAATAAATGAAGATTCGGAATGCTTAGATACTTGACTAGTATCTTCTTCAGTTGCATTTCCCGAAAGTACGGATTCCCACGGCTCAAGTTTTCCACCGACTGAATTTGGTATAAAGTTTCCTGCGGATGGAAAGTCTTCTAATTCTTTGACTGCGGTATTTGTTGTCCAAGAAATCATTGTTAAAAAGGCCAAGCGACTTTCTTTACTAATTATTACTTTAGCGTTAAATAAAGTATTTACATAGTCGTGTATCATATTGGCATAATCATTATCTGCTTCTACATGAGTACTATTTCTTATGCTCGTGATAGTATAAAAATGTGGAATAAAATTTGCTCGATAATCATTATATTTAAATTTAAATGCTGGTGGTATTCTTATCTTAGCTTCATCCGTACCACACAATTGCCTTAAGCCATATCCATACTCTGGATTATATTCTTTAATGCCGAAACCCACTTCATTATATACCTGTCGCTGGAGTTGGGGTTTGTATTGCTCATCAAATTTTCCATCATACCACCGGTTATTACCCCGAACGTCAGGTCGTCTACCGAGAGTAAGAAGCACCTTGCTCCCATAGTTCGATATCGCAGACTCCATATTTGCATATGCTGTTAGCTTTGACTTATATAAAACCCAACGGTCTAATGCAGGTGGAACTCGTATGTCTGGGTTTAATAAATAATAATCAGCCACTTGGCCCTCTGGGTTTCTTATTTTCCACGCAGACGGTAGGTTGTGAAACATAGTGGATGCCTGAGTTTGGTCGCCTTGTTGAGTCATTCCGCGGGTCGTCTCTTCCATCTTCTCGCGAAGTGATTTCATAAATTCTTTCTCGGCTTCAACTATTACGGCCTTCGCTGCTTTAGCTTGAGTTACAGAAAATCCTGACTGCGATATTATTTGGTCTACCTTCGGATCTGCCGGCATCTCCGCAGCAGTAGGTTGCACTGGCTCTGGGTCTTCTTGCTCTGGATTACCATCAATATTTTCTACTACATCAATAGTAGTAGGTGTTGGTTCTAATTTACCATCTGCTCCAACCTTAGCTTCTACTTTAGGAACGTCTTTACATATATCAAAGTCCAATAACGCAAGTGGGTTTTTTACTATATCCAGTACATCTTCAATATTATCGACGAGGTCACCCCATGCGTTTTGTATTTTCTGTAAGTCTTCTAAAAGCTCAGGTGCACCGGCCTTAGCTTTTGCGATTAGTTTATTAATTTCATCTTGAAAATTAGGAATTTCTGGCAACTTCGGTATACTTAGATTCATCGCATCTAGTTGCTCTTGGGCAGCTGCCTTTATGTCGGCCAATGCGTCTTTGCCAAGAGTGTCTAATTGAGCAAGCTTATCAGCCAATGCTTTTTTCTTTTCTTCTAAGCTCGCTAATAATTTATTCTTTCCACAATCTATTGCCATAATCTTAACCTCCTGCAAATACGTTTGATGAACCAGACGCGACTGAAGTACATCCACTAATACCATCACCAACTCTTCCGCATCCTAGTCCATTTACTTTTACTGTGCTTGAACCTGCAGCGATCGGTGCAGAGTGCGATGGGCAAGGAGAACCAGGAAGTAAGTGCCCTGTGTTATTATCGCCTTGGCGAGACACAGCAATTCCATTAGCGAAAACATTTCCACTTCCGGCTGCTCTCACCATTCCACTACAATGAGCCACATCTGCGTCTCCTATTCTTGTTACTGCTGGCATATCTCTATTTATACCCTAAGTGGCGGTTTCCATATAAGTCTTTAACCACGTTAAAGCTGGTCTTTCTCCCGTACCATCACGATTAATTAATCCAGTCTGATGGCCCTGGTCGTATCTCCAATTCTCTGTGTTAATATATCCCCAAATCGTTACCCGTTCTACATTAGGGTGATTCCATATCGCTGGAAAAATAACTTGATATCTATCGAGTTGCTTTTGATCTATATCGATACTATCGCTGTTTGTACCTGAGATATCAAGCTCTGTAATGTGGATAGGTAATCCAGTTTGACTATGTACATCGTCAATGGCTGCAGTGATTTGAGCTGCGGTCAAATCATTAATATTAAAATAATGAGATTGCATACCAACTCCGTCAATTAAATTTGGATTATGATTTTTAATTGCATTGACTGCAGCACAATTTTCATCACGAACTGTTTGATTACTCATCATACCAAAATCGTTTATCCAAATTTTTGCATTTGGAAAATAATTTCTTACTGTCTCGAAAATATAAATCGCCCAATCATAACCACTCGTACCAGCTCCACCAAATTGATTTATGATTCGAGTAGTACCAGCGTCTTGGTGACCTGTAGCGATTTCATTAAGCGCTGCGATACCATAGATATCATCTCCATATCGTGTAGATATTGCACTACACCAAGTTTCAAAGGCCGACTTACTTTCAGCAACACTTAAACCTTCCCACCAATCGGGTGTACCTTGATCAGCTCCCCAAATTAATGTATGCCATAACATTTTAATCCCATTTCTCTTACAATGAGCATGTAATATATCAGCTCCACTAAAATCGAATGTACCACGAACCTTTTCTACTGGTTGCCATTTACAAAGATTGCCAGCGGCCGCACTATTCCATAAGTCGGCATAATTTGCAGCATTTTGCTCAGTAACAAAAGGTTGAGTGGATTGTATCTCACTCATCTGAGCAGTATTAATATTTCCAAGCAACTTACTCTTTTGATATGCTAATGCACCTATATTATCTGCAACTTGTACACGTTGTGCAGTAGCTCTACCTATAAGTTGAGCAAAAATATTTTGGTTTAAAACAGTATGAGTAAATGAATAAGTTAATCCATCAGTCGCACCACTGTCATATTTTATTGCAAATTGTACTTGATACGTAACATCAACTTCACTGGAGCCCTCTTCGGCCTTAAATAATTCAACGTTGTCGGGCAAAGCAGTTATATTGTTTCCTATAGTGGGGGTTTCAATTAAATCACTTGAACCAGCCGAAACGTGTTTTACTACGTCGTCTGTGAATGCCCCATCGTATTGTCCGACTAATCTTATTTTATATTCTCCACTGGTATCTACATCATGTGGATATGTTACAGCTGTTCCGCCTAGCTCAAGAGTGATTGTTATAGTATCATTCGTGCTTATGTTTTGACTGATGTCAATAAAAGGCGAACCCGTCATGTGGGTCAATCCTGTTATTTCGGTGATATTACCATCGGGGCTAGAGTCTAAGTTTTTATTAACAGTAATTAGCTTTGTAAAATTAAATGCTTTGCCACGAGCTTTATCTTGGGAATTAATATCTGTGATTTCAATATCTGACATTACATAGTTTCCCGTTCTAGTAATTCTTGTAACTTACCTTCCCACTGTTCCATTTCCTCATGCTGTTCATCAGTATGAGGTGGGTCAGGCATCTCTGGTACAAATGCAATTACGTTCTCAAATGACTCTGGTATTTCTTCAAAATTCTGATATACCTTAGTTCTACCACCTATTAAAATTTTAAAATAGTGTGCCATTAGTTTAGATTAATCCGCGAACCGTCGATATCTGTAATTCCTGCTGCGTGTAAGTCCATCGCATCTGGTGTATCTACAGTAATCTTTCCGGTCGCGTCAATATCTAAAGTCGATGTCACATCAATCTTATATGTAGTATCAATAACATCTGTTCTTGCACCGGTATTTTGTTTAAGCGTACCAATAACTGACCGCGATTCATTACCCATAATTACACTCTTTAAATTTTTACCAAATGTGATATTCCCGCTTCTCTTACATTCAAACTCAAACGCTCTTGGAGAATCATTTGCTGATGGAGATTGGTGACTAGCGTGAATAGTTCTTTTTTCGAATTCGCCAATACTAGAAATTAAATTTCCTTTTACATTCATCATTTGGTTTTTATCTACTTCAAGGAAATCAGACATCACGATCTTTTCATGCTTATTGCCACGAACTAAAAGGTGATAATCTTTTTCTACTTCCATATAATAATCGCCTTTAACCAATGTTCTTGCATCACCGTTAATAGTTACATTGCAATTTCCTTTAATAGAAACATTATTATTTTCAAGTACAACCTTATATTCATTTCCATTTACAACGATAGTTTTATCTCCACTAGCATCAATTTCACTATAAGTACCTGAAGTGTGTTGTACTAAAATTCTTTCGTTATTGGGAGTTTCATCAAATTCTACAATATGACCACAGCCGTATTCTTTAGTATGGCAATTAGGATACGTAGGATTTGTAATATCTTCTTGGCTTTCTTGTAACCATCGTTTTCTTTCAAAGAATTTGGCGTCTTTCTGCAAAGTATTCTTAAGTGTGTCTGTGCTAGGCGGAACCGCCATTGGTATATTTACTTTCTTGCCGTCTTTATCGAGCGCGCGAGAATCATTCCGTAAACTACTTTTATCAATATAAGACTTAGACTCCCTATATTCACTGGTAGCACCTTTAGGTTGGTCATTCGCGTTTGCAGTTCTGGGATTTTCTCCAAATGGGTCCGCGAACCCCTTTTCGTAATCAGAACCCATGGGTGTTCTAGATGGTAATGTTCCTAATACTAATGGGTCTTGGCATGCCTCGCCATCTCTAAAGAATCCAACTACCCAGCTACCTTGAACAACACCAGTAGCAGCTTCACCAATACCAGAGCATGACCCAGAAGTAATCGGTGTCATCACATTCGCCCACGGCAAATCAATAGTACGAATACCGTCTTCTTTATTTTTATTTGAGGTGTGATAACCAAAGCATCTTACTCTCACTCGTCCTTGTTCATACGGGTCGTGAATATCTTCTACTACACCAATAAACCAATGAAACCCCGTTGATAGGAAATTATTATTTTTATAATCCATAATTTAAATTTCGGAAAAAACTGAATCCTTTTTGCATTCTACGTCACATGTATATTTATCTTCTTGATCGTTAAATTCAAATTTGTGTAGAACTGACGTTATTAAATAATTACCAGAAAGCAATTTGTCGAGATGCCCGGTATCAGCATCTTCGCTGTTATACCCGCGGTATGCTATAGCTTCCATAGATTTAGGAAATAACAATTTGATTTTTCTACCAGCCTGTAAATTAAAATCGCCATTCAATGTAATATTTTGGGTCATTGTATTTAATTTAGAATTAAACGCGTTTATTGTAGCAGCCCCGTGTCGCATATCATTTCCATAGTTCTTATTTGCGCCATACGCTAATTCATTGATAGAAAAATATTCTGTATGGGCATCAGGCAAAGAATTTAAAGGTCTACTGTTATTTCTTCCAATCTTAAAAGACTGCGATAATAGTGTATGGCCTCTGTCTGATACAGCAGTCTTTCTAACATTCGAACCGCTATCACCACCATAATCAAATTCTTTCTGTTTAAATGTTTTATTTGACAAATCTAGAAAATTATTTTTCGAGGCATAGCCGCCACGTACTGATTGCGCAACCTTTGACATACCTAAATTAGAAGAGAAATCTAGTATTCTAGTCTGTCTTTCTACATAATCATCTTCGGTATGAGGTGCTGCAGTGTATCCTTTTAAATAGACATATGCATTGTAATTTTTATTTAGTTCCGAATCCATTAAATACGACAGTGAATATAGTCGTACCATGTTATCAATGCTCTGGAAGAAAAAGAATGGTGCTCCGTTTTCATCGTGAGCAGATTTTCTAAAATACTCAATTGCGGATAATGGTTCTTGCATATTAATTATACCTTTATGCCTAGAAACATCAGTTCCTTTAATAGACATACTATCATAAAATAAATCATTTTGTACAATTCTTCTAATCTGCTCACTAGCACTACTATTATATGCCCGAGAGATTTTCATAAATTTAGAATTATACGCATGATGCGAAATTCCCTTTAAAACGTATGCTTGCTGATTAGCATTAGTATGGGATTTTGCAAAGTCAGAGTATTCTGTAATCACAAATTCCATAGTTCTATTAACCGGCGTGTCACTTACAAACGGCCATTTCTCAAACTCAATACTTAAAGTCTCTTGTCCAATAAGAGCAAAAGACTCAAAGAAATTAACTGAATCCGCAATAGTAACTTCGATTATAATTGAAGGTAAGTATATACTTTCACGAATTACAATATTAGAAATCAATTCGTCAATTACACGGAAGTCTCCTGTGTGATTATATAATTTAGCACTTACTAAACTGAAATGCGAAGGGTCTAAGCTTTTTCCACTGCTCGATAATGTTGTTGCCATAATTTATTTCCTAATAACCTCCACCGCCACCAGAAGGAGCACCGCCACCAGAAGGAGCACCGCCACCACCAGCAGAACCACCTGATGAAAAACCTCCACCACCACCAGTAGAAGCAGTAGATATGATTCCATTAGTACTTCCTACCCGAGTAAGACCTTGATTGAGTTTCCGTTTAAATTCTTTTACAAAATCTTCAATTAATTCAGGCCGGACAATTTTAATTCGACTTTTTTCATCATTCACACGTATTGCTGATTGATAATTACTAACATAATTCATTGGTTCTTGACCTTCTACTGCAAGTTCATTTCCATATGTTAAGTATTTGTATTCGCCATCAGCGTCAAGATATTGTTTTCGCTGAATACCGTTTAGCATATCATGCGCATTAATTTTATCGTCAAGATTTGCTGGGTCACCGCCTTGTCTGTAATAATATGCAGGGGCATTTCTTGCTGAAACAAATGAATGTTCTTTACCATCGGCTTGGCGTCTATACGGCTGAAGACCATACCACTTCATGTTTCCGTTAACGTACCAAGGAGTAAAATAATTTCTAAAAACGTTTAATGCAGCTTGAGTTCTTCCAATAGAAACATCTCTCGTCTGGTCTTGAAATTCTCTTAGAGGTAAATTATTATAGGCTAGTATATTACCGTCTACAGTAGTTTGGTTAGCTTGGCCAATAATTTGTGTTTCGAACCACTCAAATAAATGTTCACACCATTCAACTCTTTCTGCCGTCATAAGATTCTTATAAAACGGACCCGGTTCCATGTGATTCGCACCGTCGCCTTCCCTATAACCATTCTCCGAATTTTCTCCTATAATTGGCCAATCGTTAAACGTAAATGACATCGTACCTTGATGTGCCTCGCTAGCCCATGTTCCTAACGCGTTTTGCTGAAAATTTAAAACGGGGGTTTGTAATAAAGTGTTCTTTAACTCTAATTTAGCATCACCCATGAACAAATTTCTATTAGAAAAATCTTTTAGGTATAATTGATTTAGCCCTTGGTCCCATTTTACAATTGAAGCCGTGGAAAAATTTCTATAAACTTTTAAATCTTCGTAAGATAAATCTAAACCCGCTAAGCTATTTGATATATGCTCGTATTCTTTAGTTTCGGGGTCATTGTCTTCTTCTAATTGTCCCGTCGCTACAACAATCTTATCTCTAATAACTGGGTTTAACGTAAATACGCCAATATTATCATACTCATTTGTAAATTCTGTTTCAATAGAAGAAGAGGCTTGAGGCCAATCATCTAAACCAGCTTTTAAACTTTCATTTATAATAAAGAACGTCCAATAATAATCTGGTGTACCATATAGCCTTTGCGATAAATTGTCTGGTCTTTCACCATCTCCGACCGTTATCAATCGATACGATGCAATATCAGAAGCGAGAATGTCATTAACGTCTACGTGGCGGAATAAATCAACAATCGCTTTAGGCTGATTGCCTATTTGTAATTGTGTAAATGGAAATTGGCTGAAAAAACTCATAGTACTCTTTGGTCCTTGTTATATGCTTTGTCGACCCCACCACCACCTTTGACCAGTCCGACATCCGTTTCAACAAATCCTTCTCCATAATTAAGAGCGGTGGCACGGGATGTTCCTTTATTACTAATGCCCCTTGCATTCATCATATCGTCGTCATCAGCACCTTCAGTACTATATTTTTCAATCATATTGTGAAGGTTATCGATATCGGTTCTTTCTAGAGCTCTTGCTTCTTGGAATGTCATTGATATATCGACTTCAAGTGGTGCACCATCTACGTGCCATACAGGCGCAGTAGTATTGAACGTAGAATTAAAATTTTGAAGGTAGCATGCCATGATACCAGGCAAAAATTTATTTGTCATAACACCCTTATCATTAATTCCTGTTAAAAATTCAATTTCCCATATAGCAGGATATTGTAAAAAACCAGCAGAATCTGATTTACCTTGATTTAATCTTCCGGCGTACATATATCTTCTAAATCTATGATGTATATGTCTAATTGCCAATGCTTCTTCTTGACTATCTGCAATCATTTTGAAATTAAAGGTAAAAGAACGAATACCAGACCCTTGGAATGCAGTATTTTGAAATGGATTAGCAACGATTCGATTTGCAAATGTAACTTTATCTACAAACCCTTCAGCTCCTGCTAACTTAGCTCCAGCAATTCCTAATTTACCTAAGGCCTGAACAATAGTACCACTTTTAGTAAAATTGCCACCAAGTGAAGCAACACCAGCATCTTTGTTACCTTCTGTTCTATTTAATCCATCACTCAATCCCGCACCGAACATTCCTAAATCAATAGTAGAAAGCGCTGCATTATCAGCAAATGCGATATTAGCAGGACATGGAAAATATGTAGCTCTTCGTACTAAATTAAATATTTTTTCTCCACTTTTTTTAATGTCTTCTCGTTCAAAACAAGTAAAGCGAACCTGCGGCCGGGCAGTATTAGAATTTAAATTTAGAGGATATCTTAAGTCCTCTCTAGATACTACGGTCCTGTCTGGTATTAGAGCGTCAGCTCCTTGGCCTAAAAGATTTCCTTTAGTAATTGCACCTTCTCCAGTTGGTTTGACAGAGGTTTGCTTGTTCTGGCCAAGCCCGAGTACATCTGAGCCGAAGCTTTGGGAACTCCAACCAGCCATCAGATTATACCCCTTTTAAACGTTATAAATACCATCATAACTCTATTTATAAAAAATGTTATGGCATACCGCGGAAAATATAAAGTTAAGAAACCAGAAAAATACGAAGGTGATTTTAAAAATGTAGTGTACCGTTCTCTTTGGGAAAGACAGTTCTTTAGGTGGTGTGAAGATAATAGCGAAGTAGTTCGTTGGGGTTCTGAAACTGTTGTAATTCCGTATAGATGTAAAACCGACAATAAAATGCATCGATATTTTATGGACGTTAAGGTCAAATTTAAAGATGGTAGAACAATACTGGTTGAAATAAAACCTGAAATACAGACAAAACCACCCAAAAAGGGTTCTCGTAAAACAAAAAAGTATTTGAACGAGGTCATGACTTATATAAAAAATACTTCTAAATGGAATCAGGCCGAAAAGTATTGTGATGCCCGTGGGTGGGAGTTTAAAATCTTCACAGAAAAAACACTTAAATCGCTTGGTATACGCTTGCTAAACTCATAAATAGAGTTATGGCAACGTCTTTATTAAAAAAGTTTGAGGGTGGATTATCTTATAATGAGATTGAATCCTATACGTCTAAAGCCCGCACTTGGTATTTAAACGAATTACAAGGTATGCGGATGAATAGACAAGCTCTGATTAGAGACCCCGAAACAATTAAAAAAGCGAGGCCATTGCCAGGAAGAATGTTCATGTTTTTTTATGACGCTAAGCATAAAGCTACTTTGCCATACTACGATCGTTTTCCGCTAATTCTTATGGTTGAATCCGCAGCACCTAAAAAAGGTTTTTACGGTTTAAATTTTCATTACTTAGATTATAGAAAAAGAGCAATTCTCCTTTCAAGACTTTTACAGTATTCAAATAACAAAAAATACGACGAATCAACTCGATTGAGATTGAGTTATAAATTATTAAAGGGCGCATCTAAGTTGGCCGCATTCAAACCATGCTTTAAGCACTATTTACCTAGCCAAATAAAAAGCCAAATAAAAATGGTTCCGGCTGATTATTGGGAAACCGCACTATTCTTTCCGAGTGAACAATTTAAAGGAGCATCAAAAAATGCAGTATTTTCTGATAGTAGGAGACAAATCTAATGGGATTATTTGATTCAATAAAAAAATTAGCTAGTAATGGCGGACAGGGCCATCGGGTTGATGACTTAAAAGCTGTTATTGGTAAAAGAGGCGGTATCGCAAAAACCAATCGGTTTGTTGTGATCATGACCCCACCAGCAGCTACGTTGCTCAATAAAGATTTTAAAGGACTTCTTTTTCAAGGTCTTACTGGTAATTTAGGACTAAATGATTTCTTTAACGACCCACGAGATATAGCGATGCTTTGCAGGAGCTGTACATTACCTGGACGCTCAATAAATACTCTAGAATTTCCAAAAGAAGGTTATAAAAATCAGGTAAAATATCCAACCTCATATGTAAATGAAGACGTGAGTTTTAATTTTCTGCTAACAAATGATTATTATATGAAAAAGGTTTTTGACGATTGGCAAGCTTTAGTTTTTGACCAAACTAATCATACTATTTCTTATAAGACGACTTATACGTCTGATGTTATTATTCAACAATTAGATCAAGATAATAATGTAGTATTTGGCGTAAAATTAAGTAATGCATATCCAACAGCAATTAATAGTATTGCATTAGACAATAATCAATCAGACGCGGTTCAAGAACTCCAAGTAACAATGACATACGATGACTTTGCACCTGAAGGCGCACTAAGTTCTATTGTATCAGGTCTAAAAGAAGTATTAGACTTCAAATTATTTTAACAACAACTAAATTATAAAAGAAAAATTAAATTATGGCACTACCTAAATTAGAAACCCCTACCTATGAGACAACTATTCCGTCTACAGGTAAGACGATTGAGTATCGACCTTTTCTTGTAAAAGAAGAAAAAATATTGATGATGGCTCAAGAATCGCAGGACACTGCGCAAGCAATTGGAGCATTGAAAAAAATTATTAGCTCTTGTACGTTTGGAAAGGTCGACCCTAACGAGTTGACTACATACGACGCGGAGTTCTTATTTCTTCAATTGCGAATTAAAAGTGTTGGAGAAACTGTTGAATTTCAAATTAAGTGCAGTGATCCAGATTGTGACGGAATGACTGACGTTATTGTAGACTTAACTCAGGTTGACGTAATAATGCCTGAGGAACCGCCAGTAACTAATATTAAGTTAAATGATAACATCGGTATGACACTTAAAGAAGTTACGCTTAAAGATGCAATAGGTTTATCTGGCAAAGAAATGGAGGATATTACCGGCCTTGTTGCGACAGTAATTGACACAATATACGACGACGAAAAGGTCTATAATGTTAAAGACGTACCAAAGAAAGAACTGGCTACATTTATTGATTCGCTTAATCACAATCAACTAGAGCTCGTAACAGAATTTATACAGAAGCAACCACAAATTAAAAAGGAAATAAGATATACATGCGTAAAATGCGGTAAAGAAAATGTTATAGTGCTAAGCGGCCTACAGGATTTTTTCGCCTAGGCCTTTCACATGATTCATTAACTAATCATTATCAAACTAACTTTTCTATGATGCAGCATCATAAATATAGCTTGACAGAATTAGAAACCATGTTACCGTGGGAAAGGCAAATTTACACAACCCTACTCATTCAACACATTAAAGAAGAAAACGATAAAATAGAACAGCAAAATAGAAGCTCTGCCTAATGGATATAGACAATATAATCAAAAATAGTAAAACGCTATCGCAATTGACGAAAGATATTTCGAAAATTGCTAAAAATGGCGGCGGTGGCGGTGTGGGTGGAAAGGTCGCTCAAGGCGCGACAGGAATTAATCGAATTGACCAAAAGATTGATGATGTCAAATCTGCGCTTGGTAATAATACTACGGTTCAGTTTTTTAAAGACCCCGCCGCAGTGTTAGGGAAAGGAATGAGAGGAGTTATACAACCTTTTACTGACTTTTTGCCAAATATGGTAGATCAGCTTAAAAAATTTAATCCATTTGGTAATGGAAGTAATAAAGGAGTAGCTAAATCATTAAGTCGCTTATCAGAAGCTACTGAAAATAATACAAGATTGCTTGAAATCATATCTGGTAATACTTTAAGTGGAGATGAAATTGCGGGTGGTATGCAAGAAGCATTAGGCCAGACCGTAATGAGAGATTCGGTTAAGCAATTGAATTTACAAGATTCTTCGTTAAAAGAACTTTCGCTGCTGAGAACGCAATTCGCTGTATTGCCAGACCAAATGATAGGTGTATTAGCTAAACCAATCAATAGTGCTATCGGCGCTTCGATGAAGGGTGTAAAGAATTTTGGTAATATGCTGTTCAAAAAAGATAAAGGCGAGGAGCAAGTTAAAGGCCTATCGCAGGTTCAGCATGAGCTAGCTCAATTTGGTAAAGTGTCCAGCAGTGATACTGAAGCAGAAATGCACCAAAAACAATCTCATCACAATGAATTATTGCAGGCTAACAATTCACTTCTTAGTGGTTCAATGGCAGATAAACTATCGGCAGAACACCTCCACAATATCGAAAACATTCTATTAGGAGATACTGACGTTAGCCAAGAAAAATTAAAATTTGATATTCGCGAGAGAAGACGAATGTTGGCTCAAGACCAAGCGATGGCTGAGTCAAAGCGCGATGATATGACTCGCCAAACCGAGCTGTTCGAGGGCATCGGCGCTAAACTAGAAGCTATTGGTGATGCTTTAGGCATGGGTGGTGAGAATGGTAAAACCTCTAAAAAAGCAGGCGGTATATTTGATTGGATTAAGAAAAACTTTATGGGCATTGGCGGCGGATTACTTGCTGGTGCTACAATTGGCGGTGGTGCTATCAGTGGATTATTCTTAGGAATGATTAATGTACTAACTGAAGGCTTTAGGATTTTGGGACGAAGACGAGTAATGGTTACTCGAGGAGCTGGTGTATTAGCTATTATGGGGCTTTCTCTTCTTCCATTCGCGGGGTCTTTAGCTGTATTAAATAAAGCAATGAATGGATTTACTTTAAAGAAAGTGGGAGTCTTCGCTGCGATGTTAGGAGTCTTAGGAGCAACTATAGCTGGATTCGCGATTGCTATTGCGACTGGCGTTGGTGGCGTTGCGGTGGCGGGAGCAATTGGTTTATTAGCTCTTTTAGGCGCGGCTTTGCTGCCATTTGGCAAAGCTATTAGTATGGCAGGAGATGGTATTGAACCTGCAGCCGACTTATTCTCAGCGCTTGCAGCGGTTAAATGGAGTTCTTTCTTTTTAGCTGGCCCAGCATTAAATGCATTAGCTTCTTCTTTAAGAGCCTTTAAAGGATTGCCCGATATTGCAGGTGATAATTCTTCCGCATTTGGTATGATCGGTGGAATTAGTGACAAAATTACTGCATCATTGCCCAATGCGGCTAAGCCAATTCAAGATTTTAATACAGCTCTTGCCGGACTCTCTTCTATAAAACTTGACAATAGTATTGGCAATGCTCTAAGTGGAATATATAAAGCTGTAGATAAGCGAGACTTTCAGAAAAGACTAGAAGCTGCTGGTAAAGGTATGAAATCACTACTAGGTTCTATTAATTCAGAGCTTAACAAGATGGAAGGTCGAGCACTTGATAAAGTCATGCAACTATTAAATAGTGGTGAAACGTCTATCGATTTGATTGGGTCAACTAATACTACTGGTGCACAAATGTACGCTGGAAGTGCTATGGGCCCTAATGGAAATGGAGGGTCATTTATTAATGTTGATAATTCTACTGGTGGTACTAGTACAAATATTCAAGTTACTCAACAGACTCTACCGCACGTTAATGATACTACGATGTCATTATTACGCGCATAATATAAAATGGTACTCCGAGCAGGACTCGAACCTGCGACCCACGGTTTAGAAAACCGTTGCTCTATCCAACTGAGCTATCGGAGCATAAAAAAGGCCACCCCGAAAGATGGCCTTCTCGTTAATTATTCATTTTACTCTTGAGCGAGCTTCGCGAAGAACGACATTGCGTCATCATCTTCACTCTTAGCTGCTGCTGGAGCGGGAGTCGAGGGTGTATCCGTATAAGGTACATCTTCGTCTAGAACAACAGACTCAGCTGTTGTGTGAGTGTTTGATACTTCAGTCTCACCGATTACTTCGAAGAGTTTCTTCTTCAGATCGCCATAAGACTTGTATTGCTCTGGGTCAATATACTCACCAAGATTGTGAAGACCACCATAGACAGATTCAAGCTTAGCATCTTCAGCACCAAGGAACTCTGACGAATCAGCGAACTCAGATTTATCGTAGTTACGATAACCTTCTACTTGGCGGATCTTCAACTTGAAGTCTGCACCACCCCAAAAATCGAAAGGATTTACAGGTGTTTCGTCTTGAAACTGTGGTTGCATTACATCCATAATCTTGTCAAAGATTTTCTTACCATACTGGTAAAGGAATACTTTACCTTCATTTTCTGGTGCAGATGGATCGCTTACGACATAGATGTTAGATACATAGTGCAAACGACGCTTACGGTCACGAGCAACTTGTTTATCTTCTTCTCTGCCTGAGTTCCACAGTTGTGAGTTCATTTCTGATACAGGATCGTCTTTACCAATAGAGGTAAGTGACTTCTCGATGTACCAACGACCTGTTGGCCCTTTGAACCCGTGGTCCCAGTATCTAACCCAAGGTACATCTTGACCTTCGGCTGCTGGAAGAAACCGAATAACGGCATATCCGTTACCAGCCTTATCGACTGTTGGTTTCCATTCACGTTCGTCCTTGTAGGACTTCTTCTCTCCACCTCCTGCTGTTTCCGCCGCAGCCAACAATTTTCCAATTGTGGTGTCTCTAGCTGCCTTCATATTTTGGAATGACATATTATTTTATCTTTCTGTTTGTTATTATTATTTTGTATATACAATATATTACACTGTATGTTCTAAGTTGTAAAGACTTTAATTGCAATCTTTTTCAACTTCTCTGTATTTATCCATTGGGACAAAAATGTTTTGTTGTTTTTATAGTGAACCAGTTTTTGTGGCCACTGTAAAGTTTCTTCGCATACCTTCTCTGCTCGAGATACAAAGTCAGTCATTAAATCTAAGGCTACAATCGTAGACATAGAAGTATGTTTAAATACTGGTGGTATACTATTAGTGTCTGCTGTCAGAAGTTCATCAAACGACTGCACCTCTTTAGTTGCTTTCTTTAATTCTCTTTCAAAGTTATATGCTTGAGATTGTAACCAAGATTGTAGTTCTTCGTACAGGCTCTCGTCATACTCTCTAATGAAATAGTTTCCTACATTAGCATTAACATATGCTAATTTAATTACTGCATCTTGAGTAGGATAATCTCTAGCTATCTTTTTATATAGCCATTGATTCTTATCTGCTGCAAACTTGTTATGGTTAAACCAAGGCATCTTATATCGATACTTGACTGCATCATAGCTCTTTGTTCTAAAGTGGTGATTCACTGCATTGCAGATACACCAAGCTGCGTATGGGTCTGATTTAACCAAAGGGTAATTCGTTTCCGTTCGTATTTGGGATAACATTGAACTTCATTGCTTCAGCTTCCAACTTAGCCTTGAGTGGTCCTTTAACTAATTTTGCAATGTCATGCGGATCAATAGCAAATTCTTCGCATACATCGAGTAAAGCTTCGGAGTATTTCATACCATCTGTATGTACTAATAAGCAGACTTTTTCTGCTAATGATTTTTTCGTAAATGCCACAGGCACCTGTGGAGTTTTTTGTTTTGCCATAGTTTGTTTTAAAAATATAATATTATTATACCATTTCTGGTGTAAAGTGTCAACTCTTATTGCCGTAAATGGTAACATATATCAATCGGCATATAGCATAGACACTCACTACACCAATCACAACAGTTCCGAACTCGGCTAGTTTTGATAACATGTAATTACTCATCTGGTAGAAGCCCTCTAATTTGCGAAGGTGTATAACCTTCTGATTCTAGTAACTCAATAACAATATCTTTATCGACATTACCGTACACCTGGTCTCCGTTCATACCAAGCTCTGGAATCTTCCCAAAGGTATTACCTTCAAAGTAAGCTAGCTCATAACTAAAGTATGGACCTTGGTCGTGCTTAGGCGAACAATAGTGGAACTCACTCGCCTGCACTGAAAGCTCTCCGTCGCGGAATGGTATCGTTGGGTTTTGCGGTTTCATTTTAATATTCATCGATTTCTCCTTTGTAGCCCGCGTGAACTAATACGCTTGGTGTGACTTCGTCTTTGATAGACTCGACAAACTTTGAGTCGAGTTCTAATAGCTTTTTGACAATCTTGACCATCAGTTGTTCTGATAGTGTTAGTTTCTTTAATTTAGTTATTTGCATAATATAATTTTACAGTGTTCATTTACTCTGCCATTCACTGGCTGTTTGTTACCTTTTAGTTTATCCCAACCCTTTACCAAATCAGCTGTAGACAATATTGTTTCTACTTGATTAGCTCGGATTGTGAATTGTTGACTCTTATCTTTATCAAAGTCTTTGATAGACGTACCTCGTACAGATAATCCATTTCGCGTAAGAGCAGAATACTTTTGTAATTTTCTGGTCTTTTGATTGAATAAGACTACATGGCTTGAACCAGGAATCTTAACCGCTGACACATCGGAATTTTCTTTATCGTAATTCATGTCACGAACTTGAGCGCCCGCGGGCTTCACTTTCTTGACTCGAACAATGGTTTTTGCGTTCGCCTTTTCGTACTTTGATACGTCGGCTTTCATCTTTTCTAAAGTCTTAACCCATTTGTTCAGTTCACGTCTGCTGAGGAAAGAATAACCTTCTACCATTTGGTCGCAGGTTTTCTCGTATGCTTCTTTGGCATCACTAATATGTCTGTCTAAGAAGTCATGTACAAACTTGCAGCCTCTAGACGGAATACTTGCTCCGGCTAAGAGTGTTGCGATATGTACCGATGCAATATTACTTGCATCTTCAGACCAATCATCAAGTGCGTAATCAATGTGCGAGATAACTTCAGCATCTACTTTTTGCTCCAATCGTTTCATTGGTGAAATAGCTGGTGCTTTTGGTTTATCATTTGCTACATGGCCATCTTCACTAGATATAAAGTCTAGATTCTTAGCCTTTATAATGCATGTACCAATATTGTTCTTTAAGTACGGATTAGCATAAGGCATTCCACGATTAATCATTCGAGCAATCTTTCCTAGGGTGGTCACGCCAACCTTTTCTCCATGCTTCTTAATGAGTTTAATGTCACTCTTTGAATAGCTGTTATCAGCCATGTATGCCAATAGGTCTGGTATCAAATCTTTTGCAGAGGTGTAATAGGCATAAAATCCTAGTGCACTACTGAATTTCTTCTCAACCGCTTCTGGTGATAATAGACTAACATCGTCCCAAGTTGGTTCGGTGCCAGTGTAATTAGCATCATCTGCTTTTACTTCGCCTGTTCGTGTGAATACTCCCATTATAGATATGTCCCCATTAGTGATAGTTCATCTTGAATGTCATCGTCGGTAGTTGGTAACGCATCATATGCGAAAACACCTTCGTTGACGTTAATTTTGTTGCCCTTCGGGTCAGCTACCGGTTCACCAGTAGTGTCATTGTACCAGCCGATCTCGTCGTCATACAATATTTTATCTTTTTTTGGTCTTGCCATAATATATATTTTTTTCCTAATTGATTGTTATAATATCTAATTTACACTATTCTTCGTCATCTGTCAACAAAAATCTGTCAATAAATGGATTTAAAAACGGGAATGCACATCGAAAACTCAAATACAGAATTTGCAATGGAACCACCGCTAGCACAATAATAAATTCTAAAGATACCTTCAGTAGTACACTGATGCTAGCTTCAATAGAAGCATCTAAGTGTTCAAAGTATTCTCTAGTTGTCATTTATAATTGCATTAATAGTCTCGCCCATGCATTTTAGCTCATTGCGAACATCATCTTTATGTGATGCGTAATGACCCATTGCCTCATCTAATCTTTCGACTGCTACTTTAGCAACCTTCGCGCGATCTTCTATAATAGCCGCGGGTTTTGTACTTGAGGTATTACCACCTACTATTTCTAGGATAACCTCAGTTTGTGTTTTAGTTGTATTTTCCATAATAAATTTCTATCCAACTGCTTGGTTTGAGCCATAGTCATCAATTTCGTAATAATAACCATCAGCGTGTGACGCGTCTTTTAGTGAAATACAAACACAATATGGCCACCTGCCAGATTTAGTAAGATACTTATATCGATTTGGATTGTTCTTTCCAAGTCGACCTTGTAACTTTAGTCGTATTCCAGTTCCACGAATAGCTTTACGGATCGCAGCCACTGCTTCCATATCTTTGACACTATCCATATTGAATGTTCCAGCGTAACCCGGTACTCTACCATTTTTTATTTTCATAATCTATTTAATACTATTTTGATAATTCTGTTCTATTTTTTCGAGTCCATCTTGCTTTCACGACAAGAGGATTATTTTCACAAGCCGGTAACATTCGCTTAAATGTTTCCCAACTCGGCTTTGGCGGAGGTAAGTCCGTCCACATTTTCATTCTTGCTTTATCTTCCATAATTTACTTAATACTATTTTGATAATTCGCTTCTAATTTTTCAGCAGTCTCTTTGCCGAATACTTTATCCATACCTTTGTATGGGCAACCTAATTTACCACGATTGTGATTATAATTAGCTTGGGTCAATGTGTCAACCAAAGACTTTGTCTCAGCTGAGTTTGTTGGTAAATTAATGCTATACATTTTTTGATTTCTCCAATTCTATTAGTCCTAACTTATAAAGAACTTTTTGTACAATTGTCGCTTTGCGATATAAAAGACGCTGATATCTTGCTGTCATAATTAGTACCTCACTCCTGTCCAACGAACTGATTTGACCCGTAAGTCTTCGACTGAATCGTCGATAACATTTCCTCGAGCGAAGTTTCGAGCGGGAGCGTTATAACCTGCTGCCTTTAGAAGGTCGCCGTATTTAAATTTCTTATCTTTCTTAGTGTTAACGATGAATCCCCAAACTCCACTACCAGTCATAATCTTGATGTATTTGGAGCCTTTCTTTTCGCTGATCGTTGTAGCAAACTTGTGATACATATTTTCGGCAATCACATCAGACTCGCTAGGCTGACATTCATAAGCTGTCTTGTCTTCTGGTATTTTAGACCAAGTTTTGTAATCTTCTGATATTAGACATTTAATCAAATCTACCGCGTCATACATTTCACGGCCTGCTTTAACTAGATGATGATCGGCAGGTAAATCCCCACCTAAAATCCTAACCGCGGCCGGTTCTGATTTGTTTACCTTAGCGTTGGTCGCTACCCAATTTACTAAACTCATATTTGATTTTCCCTCTTTCATATGTATATTATACCATATTTGGGCACAGTTGTACACGGCTTTGTAAGATAAATGCATCTATAAGTCGTTGATATGCAATGACTTGCGATTACGGCGAAAAAACCCACAAAAAATGTATAAGTGATACAGCCGCAAGGACTTATGAATTATACACAATATCGGCCAGATGGCTTTCGAACTTTTCGATTACCTGTACCCTATTCGGCCAAAGAATATACTCTTTATCGGGGTTTTGTTTGAGGTTAGCCAATAAAGGCTTTACTGCATTGTGCAGTTTCTTTAATTTCTCTTCGTTTTCTGTAGCAGTTGATGCTGAGGCGGTGGCTTTTTGAGCTACCTCTAGTTCACTCTCATTAACTGCAGTGAACCCGAAGTCATCTATTGTCCAAAATTCGTCTGATGCCATAATATTAATCCTCGTCACTGCCTAGACTACTACGATGTTTGTCTGTGATATGTCTTTCTTGTATAAGAATCTTTAGTTTCATATCCAGGCGAATCATGTCGTTATCTAGCGCTTGAACCTGTTTCTTTAGTTTACCTAATGATGAACCTGCAGAATTAAGAGCTGGTTTAACTTCTCTTGTTACCCATTTCCATATATACCAGATAAAATATCCGCATAACAATAATGCAATAACGGGAAACCCGTAAGTTCCTATTGTATCTGCCCAAAAACTAAAATCTCTTCCACTCATATTAATCGTCTCTGCAATCTTCTTTGCCTTCGCTTGCTGCGACTCGCGCGAGATTTGGTTCTACGTTGAATGCACTAGAGAATAAACAATCAATCTTTACAATATCGTTATTCATTACATCACATTTGTTTTCAAGTGCGAGTAATGATTTTGATATACCATCTACCTGATCTGTAACTTGTGCTAAAATAAACTTTAGAATTAGAAATAGGAATCCACCACAGGCTAATGCTACGGTAATTGGTACTCCTACTTGGTTGATAAAATTGAGTATATCTCCAGTCATAAGTATATTTATACAAAAAGACCCCTACAACACAAAGTTATAGGGGTCTAAGTGATATTTAATTAGATTAGAAGCTGAAAGCTACACCAAAATCGAGGGTTCCTTCCCACGCATCGTTGGTTCCAGCGTATCCGCTTAGATCATTATTCAAGTAATTATACTGCGCGTACAGAGCTTTATACTGAGCTCTTACGAATCCTAGTGTATAACTATAGTCATCTGCGTATCCAAATGACTGGCCTAAGCCTCCACCGACATATAGGTCAAGTGAATTCTTTGACACCAAGAGTTGAGCAACTGAGGCTTCAACAACTCCTGCTTGATCTTCATCAATAGAAACGTCAATCTGTGTGGTAAACACATCAAGCACGTTAAGATCGTATACGGCATAAAGCTCATACACATCGTCACTACCATCAGCTTGTGATAATAGTACTCCTGTACCTAGTGCACCGATTGGTGTACTTAGTGTAGTTCCAACTGAAACATACAGCTCAGAAGTGTCTGAATCAACATACTCTAGATCGCCTCGTAGACCGATTGCCTTAAAGATAGGCAGGTCTGCACCGACTTTATAATATAGAGAATCTTCTGAACTCGCATAAGAGCCAGAATCGATCCGTTTTTCATATTGACCCACTTCTACATCAACGAAAGTCTTAGCTGCAATTTCTTGAGCTTCAGCTTTACCTGAGAAGAATAATAGGTATCCGACGATCACCACGATAGCAGCGATAGTCCATTTACATGTTACTAGTTTTGTTAGTATTTTTTTCATATTTACTTTTGTGTTAAACGAAGACACACCCGTGTCCTCTTTTAAATTTTTTGTTACTCCCAAATGGCTCTGTGCTTATCTCTTCCCGCCGGGTGTAAAATAGAACCCGATGATTGCCCCCAAAGTGGTAATCGAGATGAGCGAGATGTGCCCTGTTGTAATTGATGTGGTGACTCCACTGTCGAGCGGCACTTTGAACAGTCCCCACAAGACGCTGATTTCTTTGAATTGTTCTGGTGGAACAAAGGTGACGAGGTCAATGCTGGGGTAACATGTGCAGAGTATGGAGATGGTTGCAAAGTTGAGCATCCCAATAAGTGCGATAAGACGACGAGTAGCACGAGTAAATAAAGAAGATTCTGTATCAGTTGCTTCTCCAAAAACAGCCTTTTGAAATGCCAGGTTTGAGTTACCCATTTGCATGTCTCTAACCAGTTCTCTTTTTGCTTTTGCTTCTTTGTTTTCATTTGCGCTTTGTATAAATCCACCAACTATCTTGAGCATTGAACCCATTCCGGTTGCTCCTAGAGTTGATAGTAACATTGTAACCAATCCGAACATAAAATTTGTGGTGGTTTATACGGCCCACCTACCGGTTATTTGCCTAGATGTTTCTTCCACTTAGCGGGAAGGTCTTCAATCTTAGCTTCTAGTTCCTTAGCCGTCGATTCAGCTTCAGCCACTAACTTATTTACCTTTTTGATGTTATTGCGTACGACTAATGCGCCGACAACAAAACCAACGATGAATATAATTATTGTTGTAATCATTATTTAGTTTATTTAGTTTATCATGCCATGGCTACATGCGCCAGAGCAGATATGTTGCATTGTAGCATGTTCAGTACTGCATTCTTCATCTTGATGACCACAGCCACAGCCATTCAAGGAATTTAGGATTATTAGTCCTGCGATAATAAGAGCGCCAATAATGACTTTCTTATTCTTTAGGTATTTTACATATTGTTCCATAGTATATCTATTTATAAAAGATGTGCCGTCCAATGACCGCGGTTTTTCTCATACTTTTAGTCCAATAAGGACTCTTAATATAATTAGCGTGATAGTGATCAGCTCCGTTAACATAATTGCTTTCTCTGCCCAATGCTCTTTTGGCGATTTCCCAACGAGGGTGTGACTTGGCTTTTGTGATTCCGTCTTCTACTGAAATTTCATTCCAACAAGAAAATTGTTTTCTCTGTAAACATACTTCCGCTGGAGTTAAATTTCTTTTCATTGCTCTATTCACTATCACCTCGTGAACTGCTTCAATCGCGCCGACATAATATTCACCACCTGCTTCTAAGATGATAGTTGCAATAACTACATCTTGTTCATAAGTACTGCCCTCACAACTTTTGCAACCAATGATTGCAGCCATCATAACTAACCATGCTAATATAATCTTCATAATAAAATCTGTGTAATCTTTTCTGCTAAATCCTTAAACCATTCTACTCCATGGCCTCGAGTTGTTTCAGCCGCGGTGCCGATACGAATACCACTTGTTTCAACAAACGATCTTTTATCATTAGGTACTCCATTCTTATTTACGGTGATGTCATTCTCTTCTAATAAGTCAGCGGCGTGTCTTCCGCTATAGGGTTTATCGCTTAGGTCGATTAGTACAATGTGAGAATCTGTACCTCCACACTGTACTTTAAATCCGTTCTTAATAAATACTTCAGCCATCGCTTTAGCATTATCTATAACTGCTTGAGCATAATATCTGAACTCTTTAGTGTCTGCCTCAACGAACGCTTGAGCTTTCCCTGCAACGATATTCATGAGTGGACCACCTTGAGTGCCAGGAAAGATTGCACTGTTAATCTTCTTTGAGTAAGATTCGTCGTTCCAAAGAATAATACCACCTCGTGGACCTCTTAGAGTTTTGTGAGTAGTTGACGTAACAACATCAGCATAAGGCACAGGAGATGGATAAGCATTACCCGCAATCAAACCTGAGTAGTGAGCCATGTCGACTAAAAGATATGCCCCAACTCTATCAGCGATTTCTCTAAACGTTTTAAAGTCAATTACACCAGGATAAGCACTTGCTCCTGCAATAATCATTTTTGGTTTAACGTCTTCTGCTTGTTTTTGAATCGCATTATAATCTAAAAAGCCATTTTCATCTACACCATAGTGATGTGATTCGTATACTTTACCAGATATATTCACTTTAGCTCCATGTGATAAGTGGCCACCACTCGCTAAATCCATTCCGAGAATCTTATCACCTGGCTTTAATAGCGCTTGATAGACCGCAGTGTTTGCATTAGCACCACAATGAGGTTGAACATTAGCAAACTTACACCCATAGATATCCTTTAGCTTTTCAATAGCAAAAGTTTCAATAGTATCCATGTGTTCACAACCATTATAGTAACGCTTACCTGGATAACCTTCAGCATACTTATTTGTAAATATACTACCAGCTAATTCCATTACAGCATTACTAGCAAAGTTCTCACTCGCAATAAGTTCAATCGTCTTTGATTGGCGTAGCTGTTCTTGTACTAAAATTTCTTTAATTTCTTTGTTCATCGTTTTATCGTATCATATTGTCCAAAAACTCGGTGTGGTCATCGGCCTGTAATAATAATTTATTAATAGTTTCTTTGTATTCTGATGGTGATGGACTTAATTGTTCATAGCCGTGGAGGTTAAATTTATTATTGTTAATTTCTATACCATTTATTACCTGTAAATATTGATAAAGACCAAAATCATCGTCGATGTTATAATCTAAGTTTCTTAGATTATTTTCTTTAATATTGTCTAACATAGTTTGTAGTTTAGAAGGAATGGGGTAATCATCTCTGAAGTTTTTCCAAAATTTACTTGTATTTCTTTTTGTCATATAATGAAGATACAGAAAATTCAAGACATCGTCCATCCTGTCTCCCATAATTTCATTAAACAGATCTAAACTTTTTTGATTAGGGTTCTCAGTCTCATTTATAAAATGTTTAAACGTTTCTAGTTGACCTATAGTCAACATTAAAGAAGTGGCTTCGAGAGGCTCTACAAAACCGGTAGATAAGCCTACAGCCATGCAGTTTTTTATCCATACGTTTTGCTGTCTACCTGCTTTGAATGGTATAACTTTTCTAACAGTCAAATCTCTTTTAAAATAATTTTGTGCCTCGTCAAGTGCTTGGTCTTCGTCAATATAATCGCTATCAAAAACATAACCAGAGCCTGTTCTATGTTGTAGCGGTATTTGCCATATCCACCCGTGATCTAGTGCTACGGCGGATGTGTAAGGATTAATCTTTTCATCGCGATCAATCCAAAAGGCTATTGACTTCTTCATGGGCAGGTGTTTTGAATAAGAAATCCATTTTCCATTAAACACTTTATCTATAAGTAGTCTTGCAAAACCAGAACAATCGAAGGTAAAATCGACATCAAGTTTAATGCCATTAGTCAGATTAATATTTTTGATATAGCCGTTATCTGATTTTTCTACATGACTAAAATCGCCAGTTACAACTTCAATACCTCTTTCTTCTCCTACCTCTTGTAAATATTTAGATAGGAGTTGTGCATCAAAGTGTAATGAATACGAGGTCTTACTTAAATCAATTAATTTTTTATACGACAATTTAGAAGTATAGATGTATTCATTGAAATCTAAACCGTTTTGCATTAAATGTTTAATATAATACTCTTCACACCCGCTGTGAAAAATATTTTTAATGCCAAAATTAGAAATTGTATCGCTAAAGCCATGGAAGTATTTTTTTCCATCACCATTCCAGTTTTCAAAGGATATGCCATGTTTTATACTACCTTTTGTGTTTCTTAACACGGCGAATGGACAAATATCTAATTCGCGTAAGAAGTCAACTACGTTAGGGGTAGTGCCTTCGCCGACACCAATGGCTCCTATTGTTTCTCCTTGAACTAATTTAATGTTGGCTAAAGGAAATAGTTTTTTTATATACAGCGCAGTAAGCCAACCAGCGGTGCCTCCACCTAAAATGCAATAATTTTTCTTCATACCGATAGACTATTTTTCTGGCGGTTTCGCGAAGAATTGTGATCCCGCCTGCATAAGCTCTGTCAAGTCTTTATTAAATTTGACCGTAAGCTCATCGGTTTGAGCCTCAGCATGTTTAAGAACATTGATAGTACCAAGCATCGCAAAACACTTTTCCTGTAGGTTGTCGATAACATCATTCATTATTATAGTAAACTTAACCACATGAAAAGGGCAATGGTGAAAGCTCCACCAAATACTCCTATTATAATTTTATCGGCGGTCGTGAGAAATCCGCGATCAGCGTTCCTTTGATTCATTGATTTTTTCATAATAAATTGGCACCCCTACACGGATTCGAACCGTGGTTGACGCGATGAAAACGCGGTGTCCTAACCAGACTAGACGATAGGGGCATAAAATTCTTAATTTTCATATGTATATATTACCCTATTTGGGCCTTATTGTCAACTACCAATTCTCGTAAAAATTGGACCTCCACAGTCTTCCTAAACTTACACCCTATGAAGGTTGTTTCAAATAGGGATCGTTTATCATTGGGTATTTCGTAAAGGGGCACTAAGGTGTACTCAGAGGTGTCAGATAGGGCATTTTCAGCCTTTGTAGCCAGCACACAGTCATCATATTTTACCATATATTCCCACCAATCGTCGATTGATTCCCACTCTTTTCCTCGAGCTCGTTCGAACACTTCGAACCTGGAAATTGTGTGTGCTCGGTGAATTCCCTTTAAATCACTGAAATCCTTTGATATTAGAAGATTCATAGCATCTTCAGTTATGCCACGTGGTCGCCAAGCACCTTTCCACGCCGAGAAACATGATGCCCATGCTCTAGTGATATACGACGCAGGTATTTCTTTACTATTAGCAAAATGCTTAAATATACCAAATAATTCTTGTTTCAGGTTTTCGTTCATAAAATAATAAGCAGTTTAAACTCGTGCTTAGGAGTACCCTATTAGATAAATACGATTAATGAGAATAGCAAAATACTGTTTAGATATAACTGAATTTGAATGGCTCCCATGGTATAGAGCAGAGTTTGAGTTTGAAGACGCCCGCGAAGAAAAAGGATATGCTTATGTACATCGTGGGTGGTTGTGGTTTGTATTATCGCACCGCGTTAGTTTTGGCCAGTAGAGATATCTTTTATTTCTACTTTAATCAAATCTTCTTTTAACTCGTCTTTCAAAACTTCAATATAATGTTCGCATTCTTCTTTTGGCATATCAATTGTAGTTCTAGGATGAAGAGTTCTGCCGTCTTTCTTTCTTGTGTAAGTTACTATCATACCGTAAATGTGCTGAAGTCTTGAGTGTTAGAAGATGCCGATTCACCAATTGTATATTCGTGAACGTCTGGCATTATATCTTCTTGAGCACTTTCGTCTAATTCATATAATCTCATCTTTGGTCGGTCGATGCCAACTACGAAGCGTTTGTTCTTTGTTGGGTCATTGTAACGGTTCTTTAATTGTTTGAACATTACTTGATTCATACCTTCGAGTTGCTCGGTAGATATCATCGCCAACATTAAGTCAGCTGTTGCCGGCAAACCAAATGATTCTGAAGTATCAGTTAGTTCTACATCAGATGAATTAAATCCACCACGAGTGACTTGAGTCGCTGACCAAATAGGAACATTGAACTCTGCCGCCAAACCGCGGACTTCTTCGGCGATTGCTTTTACCATGTGATAAGTATTTACTGAACCACTAAGACCTTTGATTCGAGCTGAACCACAGATGTTTAGATAGTCGATGTAAATCATATCTGGCTTGAAGTCTTTCTTTAATTCTAGTTCATTCAATAGAGCACGGAAGTGACCAGTATGAGCTGATGCAGTTGGGTACTCTTTGATAATCAATCGACCTCGAGTCTTTGCTTTGATCTTGTCAATGTGAGATTCGAATTGATTCTTACTTAGAGCATTCAATTGGTCAATCTCAACATCCATAAGATTCGCATCAATACGTTCAGCGATTCTTTCTTCAGCCATCTCAAGAGTAATGTATAGAACATTCTTACCTTGGTCTAATGCGGCTGCAGCAAAGTGACACATCGCGAGAGATTTACCAACACCAGTTCCTGCAAGAATAATGTTCAATGTCTTCTTAGTGATACCACCATTGGTGATAGTATTGAGCATTGGTATGTCAAACGGAACCTTCTCTTCAACCCTATGATAGAAATCAAATCGGCCAGAGAAGTCTTCGATGTAATCGTGACCTACATTCCTGTCAAATGAAACTTGAAGAGCTTTCTGTAGTATATCAGGTATTGCTCCTGTATCTAGCTCTGGCTCTTTTCCGTCTATAATCTGAATAGACTTCATAATGCCAAGGAAGACTGATCGCTCTTTACACCAAGCTTCAGTGTGTTCTAACATCCACTTATCGTCAATCTTCTCATCGACAATACAGTCATTAATAATATCAAGAACGTCTTGATTGTTTTCTGTATTCTTGGCGGAGTTTACGAACTCGACCTGAAGAGTTGATTTAGACGGTAATGAATTATAGTCTGTAATGAACTTTAGAATTAAGTCATAAGCAATTCTGTCTTGACCTTCAAAGTATTCGGGCTTTACAAATGGTAATGCTTTACGAGCAAAGTGCTCATCATTACATATCTTCTTTAATATCAGTCGTTGTATGTTTGTCATTATCTGCGAATTCTTCTTCCAATATGTATTTTAATATTCTACTAATGTAGTCTTTGAATTTTCTACTTTCTTTTAGCTCGTCTGCGGTATATCTATTACACCCTTTGTTAACAAAGAACTGAAATTCTAAGCCTAGTTGGTCATTACCTTTATCCTCTTTCAGCGATACTTTGCCATATGTAAAGATTGTTCCTTTGAACCTGCCCTCTTTAAGGTTGATGGCATATAGTTCTTGAGAATCTTTTTCTACATAGCTAAATGAGTTACTAGTTATCTTCTTCTGCATCTTCTACTTCTTCGGTTATCATTTGAACATGGCCTACAGAGAACTTGTCTTTGATAGCTTTAGCTAAGTCTGTCTTAGCAAAGATACCAGACCAAAATTCTTCAGTCAATGTTTCTTTCATTCGTTTATTACCAGTTAGTTCTTCTCCTGTCGCAGGATTAACTGCTTGATACCAGCCAACCTTTGGCTTCTTAACGTATCCTAATTGAAGAGCAACATCTGTAAGACCAGACCATTGTGCGATACCGCCTTCCCAAGTTACTGAGATAGGAATCTTTGACTTCTCTCGTACGAAACGAGATTTCTCAACATTGATTACGAAGTTGTAACCTTTGATTTCTGTACCTTCTTTTTCTTGTTGCCTTCCGATAATCCATACATTGTCGGCTGAGTACATAATACCAGTACCGCCTGAAACAATAGCTTTAGGGAATAGACCAATTTCTTGATACGTGTGATTAACTGCAAGAAGCGGAATGTTTTTCATTGTAAGATAAGGAGTAACCATACGGAATAATCCTTTCAATGCTTTTGCACGAGTCATGTCCGCGACTGATTTTTCATTGATTGCATCATCAAGCTCTTTCTTCGAAGCAAGGTTACCAACCGAATCAATCATAACAATCACTTTATCACCACGCTCAATTAATTCTAACTGACCAACTAAATCAAATTTAAGTTGCTCTACATTAGGAATTGGAGTGTGAAGAACTCTGTCTGTATCGATGCCGAAAGCTTCGAAGTAAGACTGAGGTGAACCGAACTCAGAATCATAGAAGAGCAATACTGCATCTTCGTGTTTCTTGAGATAAGCAGCAGCCATCAACAATCCAAATGATGTTTTGAAATGCTTTGATGGGCCAGCGAGAACCGTAAGACCAGATGTTAGACCACCATCGATTGAACCCGATAGCGCTACATTAATCATTGGAACAGATGTTTGACATACATCTTTTTTTGAATACAGGGCTGACTTCGATAGAATATCAGTACCTGCGATTTTTGAGTTTTTCTTTAATTTATCTAATAGGGACATAATTTATATTTTCTTAATAGTTATACTATTATACATGATTCTTGCTAAGTTGTAAAGACATTTATGCAAGGAATTGTTCTAAACTGTTCTCCTCAAGCTCGTGAGAAGTATTCGTATTGTTTTGTCTTATGAATTTAGTTTTCATAGTATCAAGCTTACCATCAAGATAGTCTTTAACTGACTGAGCCATATCTTGCGCAGTAGTAACTGGTACATTTTGACAAATCATATTGATGTTCTTCTTACCGCCAACTAATTGAAAGTCTTTCGGCATCCTCATAATTGACAGCGCTTCACGAATAGAAATGAATCTATCTTCGTCGGGGTGTATTAATGAAGTAGCAAAGTGTCCAACGAATGCTGAGGTATGACCTTTACCAAACTCAATTCCTCGTTTCATAATGTTTCCGCCTGCTTTATACTTAGCCTCAATTCTTAAACACTTAGCAGCTTCTTTATCAAATCCATTCGCAGTCATCCATTCAGCGACTTGCGGGTAAGGAATCTTTTTATCTTCAATATAGTTTAGGGTGTTAGTTGACTTCTCGATCTTAGCAAAGAACTCTTTATGGGTAATCCCGCCTTCGATTTCTTCAAGTATGTATCGATACCAAGGATCGTCACTCGGCTTCTTGTCATTAACCAATGCATTCATTGGGTCGTCATCAGATACAAAAGCATTGCGAATTGTTTCTTCGATTGGCTCTTTCTCTTTACTAAAGTACGGCATATAAGGAACGTTCTCCGCGTTCCAAAAGAAGTAGAAAGAACGATTACGAACTTGACCTAATCCGTGAAGAGTCGACTTAGTCTTATAAAGAGTCATCGTATAACCATTATCGTCTGCAACCTTTCTGAGCTTCTCGACAACTGGCTTACCCATATTACCATAAAGACCAGGAGCATTCTCACCCCAAAAGACTTTTGGTTTAACCTCACTTAATACGTACTTAGCTGATTCGATCATCCAATCATTCGCAGCGTTGTCAGCATTAGCATTTACATTTAACATTGAAAGACCAGCACATGGGCAAACTGAATTGACTACATCAACTTGGCCTCCGTGACTACCACCCTCATCCAATACATGATAAGGAACTTCGTTCTTGTAATGATTCAATAGCTGAGAATCATTCGCGCCGAAGGCTTTGTACGACATAATATACTTTGGTCTTTTACCAAAGGCGTTTTGCATCGCGATTGTTTCTCCACCAATCAGTGGAATGATACTTGCATATGTATAATTATTTTCCATTAGTTACTCTTTCTCTCAATTCACTGGTTGAAAAGGAATGCCGTCTTTTATTATAGTGGATATGGCATAACCCTTTCCCCGTGTGTTCTTTGTTTTTATATTCTTCTCCACAGATTCTAATATCGGGGTTGATAGTTTGAATCATATCTTCTAAATCTTTTTCGCTTTCAAATGGTATTACTTCATCGACATACTGACAAGACGCAACCTGAACATATCTTTCAAAGATAGACTGAATAGGTTTGTTCTTTGTGTCGGGCCGATCCAGAGTTGGGTCTGTTAAAAGTCCTATAATTAAATAGTCACACAATTGCTTTGACTCCTGTAGCATTACTACATGGCCTGCGTGCATTAAGTCAAATGACGATGCGGTGAAGCCAACTACTACTTCTTCAATTGGCTTATCTAGCTTCCGCGCTAGTTCTTTCTTATCAATAAACATCCTGTATTAATCCTATAATAAATTCTTTGTCGTGATGGTATTTTATCACTCGAGTCAATTCACACCGTACTAAAATATTTATATCTTTAGCGCGGAGCTTATTGTAAGTGCATAATGTTCGTCTTGAAAGGTCAATCAATTCGGGCGTAACATTATTAATATAAAGGCTTGCAATAAACTTAGCGATGTCTAATTCAAGACAACCAAAGACATCGGGTATGGGGTCGATTAGAGTTAATCGATCATCGTCAAATAGTAGATTAGTTAATCCAAAGTCTCCGTGAGCGAATGATTCTTCTGGCCATTCGATAAGTTTTAGTTCGTCAAATACTAACGCCCATAATACGTCTTGCTCTAGATCACACTCATTGATATGTTTGCGGATTCTTTCTATGTACGTGGTAAAGTTATTTTGCTCTTGGTACTTTACCCTTTTGAATCGGTCTAAATTCTCTTGAATCATCGCCAATGCACGATGAGGATGTCTAAAGAAGTACGTGTTGTCGTGGTTAATATATTCCATAGTCATAGTTTCACCTACGACTCTTTCTACATTAGGAACACTAGCGCCCGTCTTCTTTACTACTTCGAACCATTCATTCACCTCATGCGACCTAGCATCTGTCTTATGAACCAATCGGCCATCAGTATAAATGTCAGAGCCGGAAAGCCCGCCTTCTAGATTTCGTATATCAGTATCAATAAAATCTTCTGGTGATATACCTTTATCGTCTACATAGTATGCAGCTAATGGCTTATCAAACGAAAGACTGTTGTAATTTATATTGTGGTCAGATAGCCAACTCCTTATTTCTTCTCCATACTTCGCTTCAGCTTCTTCGCGAGTTTTGCAAGAGATAGAACCGCGGGCGGTGAAGATATCAATCTGCCAACCGTCTTTATAAAGTTTGTTTATCTTTTCGATTAGCGGTATATTTGGTTTAGCATCTTTAAATTTCCTGTTTACGGGAAATGCTAGTGTGTCGTCGAAATCTAATACTATACGTTTGTGATGTTTCATGCGAAAAATGATTCCAAAGAAGATGTTTCTTCTTCAGACTTTTGTTGTTTATTGTTTACTAAAATGTAATTTTCTCGTTTAAGATAAGAGCCGGGTGCAGTCATTATAACCTCACCCCTCTCACGTAAATCTTTTGCGGATGGAAAGAATTTATTTATGGCTTCTGCAGCATTGACTTTATTCTCTCTTTTGCCATGCATCAATATAGTCTCTAAGTACTTAGGCGCTAGATTGTCAATGTCGTTGAACTTATAAATTAGTTCTCTGCAAGCTTCTCTCCTATCTACCCATTCATTTTTATTATGCCAAAGTCTATCGAGTTCTGCAGCCAAAGCTTCTTCTTGGTTAGCTTCTGCAGTAAGTGCGCAGTCATAATCAACCCATCTCTTACCTTCTGGCGAATAAGCGTTCTCTGCAAATTGTTTATTGAGTACGGGTAGAGTCAATAGAAATGATTCGATCTGAGTGTATTCCATTCGTGTACCATATTCTCTTTCGTCTGTTAGTCGATAGCCACACCAAGAAGCAAACGATGCACCAAGAGTTTTCATACCCCAATCGTATGGATAAGATTCGTATGCATTTACGGTGACTTCTTCAATAGGCAACTTGCAATTGTGTTTGATATTACCGTCTTTATCAAATCGATGTATACGAACAAAGTCTCTGAATGGTGGAATATATGGTCCAGGCCATCTGTGTAATTCTTTTTTGTCGTCAAAGGCTACTGAAGAAATCGATCTCTCGCAACCTACTAAAGATAATTGCCAATCGGCCATGTACTTACTTGAACGACAGATTAGTGCAGGGTCTTTTAATGGAGACATACGACCAATGTATAAAAAATGTTTAATTGGTCCGTCAGTACGATATTTGTTATACGCGTTTGGTTCAATCCAAATAGGGTTTTCTATAATCCTATCTTTTAAACCTTCGTCGAAGTCTGTGTATGCTCTAGATGAAAGTCCGTCTTTAGATTGAAGAACTGCCACATCGGCATAAGAAAATAGTTCGCATGCCTGGGGAACTGAGTTGATAGTATTAACAGAGATGCCATGGTCGTGCATTACAACGATGGGGTCGTTTATCTTTTCAATAAATCGTCTGTATCTATCACAATAGTCTGTGTGTTTACGAATAGGAGCTGAGTGACAGATAAGTATATCACACTTATTAGCTACATCGATAATTCCTACTGAGGCATCTTGTTCTGAAGCTGTTACTTCTAGAACTTCACCTTTGAATTTGTTATCTTTAGCTCGGCCATATCGACCACCATTGATAAAATCAAATACAACGGAGTCATGGCCATTATCATATAACCACTTCTCAAAGAATAAAGCACCACGAGTAACTCCACACCCATCGATACCTTTTCCAAAAACAAAACCTATTCTCATACTATTCTTAATAATTTATAAACACTATTATACCATGATTTTAACACAGTGTAAAGACAAAAGTTACATTGTCTTCGCGCAATACTTTAGCATAGTTAGTAGAATAACTACTCCACCTGCATACATGAGCATTGCTTGCCAGAAGTCTTTATTCTTCCAAAAAGTCATTGAACCATACTTAGGAGAACATACACAACATTCACTCTTATTTCGTTTTTTACTTTTTAACTTCGGCATATTCTCTTATTCTTATTCCGTGCTCATTAATATAATCTTTAGTTGGCACTCTTAGTTTTTTCTTACCACTTTTGACATCAGCTTCGAACTGAGCAGTTTTTTCTTCAAGTATTTCTTGAATTCGTTTTTTAAGCGATGTCATCTACTTCTGACCCGTGGTTTTTGTCTCTTAAATTATAGTGGTCATCAGCCATATAAGGGTTTTCATCCTCTAGTTCTTTATGGTGATGTAACGTTTGTGGCTCACCTAAATGCTCCGTTATAGTATCTTTATTCTGTCCGTTAGTATTCCATTGCCAATCGTGAAACATATTATATTCATCAACTGCTATACCAACGTATTTCATTTGAGCTTTGCTGAAGTTGCACCCAGATTTCCAGTTTTTTCCGTGTATTTCAATGTCTGGCATGACTACTCTAGCAACACCAATTTGAATTAATCCTTTAAAGCAATCTTCGCAGGCGGGTAATCCGTGAACATAAACAGTTGCTCCTTTAAGTGATACACCATGTTGAGTTGCATTGTAGATCATATTCATTTCGGCATGAACCATCAACTTTAACTTAGCTTGTCTGTCAATTAATAAGTCATCATCATCTACTACACCTTTAGGAAATCCATTGTAACCTGTAGCAATGATTCGCTTATCACTAACTGCGATAGCACCCACTTGGGTTGAAGGGTCTTTCGACCACGTAGCAACTTCTTTTGCTATTTTTAAAAATCTGTAGTCCCACTTATTCATTTGTTTCATCTGCTTCGATAGCTATTGCTTCTATTTCTTGTTGTTTAAGATCGTAAATGGTAACAGGTATTTTCTGTCTTTCGGTTCCAACATGTATCATGTCATGCGATGGCTTATTATATTCTCCTGTTATGCAATTCAGTTTTATATTTTCTATAAACTTATAATGTCTATCGTATACGTGTAACGAACCTACATTCCAATAGATTTCGCCTGGTTCGTATACGACATCTAAATCCAATAGAAGCTTGTCTCGTACGTGAGTCTGCCAAGCGAGGTCATTGTTGTAACCGAACACTGCATCGTTAGATCGCATATATACCGAGGTGATAAGTTTGCCATCACGAATGAAGTACTGAACATTGTTAGTACAAATAAAGTCAGACATATCATCAATCTTATAGTCTTGCCAAATAGATGGACGCGTGTAAATCATATTAGCACGACGAGAGTCTGGTGAAGTATTTAGTTCGTGTAAAACTTCTTTATATTGGTTCCAATTGTCTTGAGAGTATGCAAGGTAGCCATAGTTAGAATTGATTACTCCCATGTTGCTCGCGGTAGCTTTCCATATTGCTGGGCATTCGCCTGGTATATCTTGAACCATTAATGATTGTGATTCATACCATTCAAGCTCGCGTTTGATGTAATCATAATTTGGTTTTCGTATAATGTATGGCTCATCAGCAACGAAACACGCATTAATAATCTCAATAGTGCTTGAGCCAGTTTTGTCGGCAACAAACTCTTTGTCTCTTAGTTTGTCTATAAACTGTTTTGTTATTTCTTTTACCTTTTGCATAATTTAAATTCTTATTTTACAAGTTCTATATTACCAGAAATAATGGCTCTGTCAATACCAGAATTGCTCGGCAATTGACAATGGAGTACATCTGAAGGCCACATGATAAACTTACCTTGCTTTGCGTCGACCACCCATTCGATGTCGCAATTTGGGTAAGAATAATATCTAGTTCCCTGGTGGTTTTTTTCATCTATGTCTACATACCAAGCGAATGACCATCTGCTCATCATGGGCCCTTGGTCCCCGTGGTTGTGCGGAGCGTGCCATACGTTGTCTTTAGTTATTTGAGTCCACAGAGCCAAAAAATTCATATCAGATGCTCCTCTATCAGCAATAAACTCCGCGAAATTATGATTCATATATTTACGAAGCAAATTGAGCCATCCGTCAAAGAACACGGAAGGCTCTTCTTGGCCAAACTCGGTTCGGATGCCGTCTGGATTTGTGTTTAAACTTTCGCCAGCTTCATTTAGTGTTGAGTAATAGTCTTCAGGCGTTATGTCAGTGTCCCAAACATAGAACTCAATTGGTGGGAATGGTGTATACTTATTTGCTCCCATCGATATGCTTATTCGTTGAGGGTTCGCGGTTGAGAAAATCTTTAGAACCATCTTGGCCTTCAATGCCGTTGCGGCAATAGGCTGCAATAAAAGAGCTGTAATTGATTAGGTCTTTAGCCGAGTCTTCGATTGATTCGAAGTTTTGCTGGTACGACTCATCAGACTCCATTGCTTCAATGACTGAATACATACGAAGAACTTTTGCGTATACAATATCTAATATCGTAAGAACACCACGTGGATAGTAGTCAGCTTGCTTAATACGCGAGTTAGGATTCTGGTAATCGTTTGATTTTTTAATTTGTAGTTCGGCACACTCTTTAAGTACCTTTAGTGATTCTTTATCAATTGTCATAGTTATACTATACCTTATTTTTAGGCTTTTGTAAATAATAAAATTCAAGTAAAAACATCATACAGCATATTGCGTGAGCTGCATGGTGTACACCGGTTTCGGGGTCGAGCTTTTCATCTTTCATAAGAGCCCACATATGCCTTTGAGCAGCTGCAAAATAACGATCATCAATATTGTCAAGCTTTTTCCAATTGTGTCGATCGTACTTCTTTGCGCCGATGGTTAATACTTTTACCACGTCATCTAACGCGTTGGGTGGTATTAAAGAGTAGTCAGGCTTATCGTCATCAAATTTGATTCCGCCGTTTGCTGAATTCTTCTTCGCAAACTTAGCTTTCCTTTCCCACTCTTTTAGTTTTTCTTCTGTCATTACTTTCTTTTTTCTTTATTGTTCTTAATGGCTTTATCAATTTTAGGAGTTACCATTACTCCAACGGTTTCGTTAAATACTAATGGGCCGCTTGAACGTCCTAGTAGTTTTCGCTTAGAGGGATTTGCAGCTCTAATGTCTGCACCGGGTTTTAATTTTTTACTCATATCTTATATAAAATTTCTAAATTCTTTTAATTCTTTTACTATCTCTATAAAAAGTTCAATATCACTTTTAGTATTAATGATGGTTACTTTGTGCTGTAATAATACCTCGTTTTGTGTTGTTACAGTTTCATTTAAATTGGTTACTACTTCTTTAAGCTTTTTAGCCTCATAGTCTAATATTCCAATCCAGCCAAAAGTAAGTATTACTGCGATGGTGATTATAATCTTTTGTCTCATAATTAAAATGTTCGTTGTATATCCAATACATTGAATACATATTGTACGCACTTACATTGAGCTATTACATCCTCAATAGCATTGTGCGCTTGGAAGTCGATTTTAGATTTGATATCGTCTGGTATTAATCCTGTTACGGTACGAGAGTCTTTCTCATTCCAAAACTTCCATGGCTGTTGCATATCATAGTGACGATATAAATGACCAAGCATTGGAAAGTCGAATGATGGCCCTTGGCACCAAATCTTACTTACTCCGTCGAACCACTCATTCAAAGCCAACAAACCATCTTTGACATCTACTCGATCATGCTCAGAGAAAGTATCATTACGAACTTCTTCTGATTGAGTACCCCACCACTTAAGAGTACCGTCATCAATTATACGGCCTTTCTCTACCTGACCAGATGTATCCAACTTTAAATAAAGTTTATCAACTGGCTCGTCAGTATTAAAAGGATTGAACTTTGCCGCTCCTATAGTTAGAACAACAGCATCTTGGGTAGTACCCAGAGTTTCTAAATCAACCATTCCTTGCATCATAATATATTACCTACACATTCTTTAATTTTGTTCATATATATAGTATACTATATTTTGGCACAAATGTAAAGACTTATTTTTCGATTTTCTTCTTAATTATCTCTTTACCGGCAGGTCCTGTCCAATGCATTATCTTCTTATTTGGATTGTCCTGTCCTCTAGCTACTAGAACTCTTAACCACTGATACTCCATTGGCATCTCAACTAAGTTTTTTAATTGATGTGGTTGAACATGAACTAAATTGTGTAATACCTCTTGGTCACCTCTTAACCAACCGTTGTTGCACCATTCAGTCCAAACTTTTAAAATGTCTGGTGTGTCTTTTACTACTACAACACCAGTTGCGTGCCATTTTTCATTAGCCACCTCTTTTCTTCTACACGGGTCATCTGTAATACCCATGTTAGTACCATCAACATAATCAAATATATCACTAATGTCTGCGAGTACTTCACAATCGACGTCTATCCAACATTTGTATTCGTATGGTGCGTCGATAAGAGTTTGAGGTTTATGAAACCACGAGCATTTGTGATGCTTAGGATATTTAATAAAGTGGTCAGCTCTTTCTTCAGCCCATTCAGACCAGCCGTTATCCATACCAAAATCACAAATAACGACATCAGTATTATTATGTTTCCATACATTTTCTAACCACCATGGTAGCATCCACTGATGATTAGAATCGACACCAGTTATAAAGCATTGTTTTTTCTTAGAAGACATATAACGATTATTCAGTTTCGTTATAAAATGGAAATACCATTTGTCTATCGTCTTCAGGCTGTACCTCGCTGACGCTTTCTTCTTGGGTATTAAATCGCTGTAGCAGAGCGAGCATTTCTTTTTTGTGTGATACCTCTTGTTTAAAAAGAGCCGACTCTTCATCCATCGTAGGAAGAATCATTTGCTTCTCGTTAATGTGCAACCAATATTCAAGGCTGTCTATTTTATTTTGAACCCAGTCACTCATTCGGTGCCGGTTGCTGTAACTATGTGTTCCGTTCATATTTTTTATCTCCAATAATTTTTTGGATAGTATTGTTGGTGGGTGTGCCTATGACACTTTTGTAAAGCCATAGCTTCTAGGAAAGTGGGAACTATAGCACAATCGACGTGGCTATATCCTAACTCTCGTGCTGCATATAGACGATTCGACCCTCCCCATACTACAAGTAATTTTTCATCTTGTTTGTCATCCGCCATCCAAAATGGGAGTTCATTTATAAGGTGGCCGTACTTTGCTTTCTGCCCTTTTAACTCAGCCTTTGTACATTTGACTGTCAACAATGGATTATACAATCCGTTCTTAGCTATATCATCTTTGATCGGGCCATAAAACTCTTTGCCCAAATGTGAAATAGCTTTTGGAACAGATGCCCACAACTCGTTTACGTCATGTTGCTCAATCAGATACTTTTTATTGTGTGTTTTTGATTCGAACTTTGTGGTATTTTGCCAATACCCTTGTTTATGGTAATTGCTTTTTAATAGTCTCATTTTATAGTTCACTGCTTAATACATATTCTAAAGCCCTTTGCGCTTCTTTTTCAATTGGTCTATTCTTATACCATCCACCCGTCTCTAAATCTATTTGTCTGCATAGAATAGTAATATCGGTTGCTGATATAGGATATTTATACTTGATCGCAGAGCCTGCTATAGAAATCATTATCTGAAACATTTTGTGATACCATCCCGCTTCAGATATAGTACGATACTCGTCTACTAATCGTTTATGTACGAACTTACAATCGTGGTATGAAGACCAGGTGTAGTCGTCGTTAGTAAGACTATCTTTTCTATGTTGAAGAATTGCTCTTTGCATTTCGACAGGAAGTTTAGATAAGAATGTACCACTATTATCTACATACTCGTGCCGATCCATTAGCTCTTTAGGATTTAGTTCTTTACCTTTATTGGCGAAGCAAAAGTTAAATGCATTAGGATACACGGCTGGTATATAATACATACGAGATAAGTCTTTAGTCTGTGGGTCACCAATAGAATTGAACTCTTTATTTAGT
>Ga0209336_10000015_pt1 | contig 94499 bp, 131 predicted proteins | sample LinPmetageLP32_FD_184042 | JGI IMG/M metagenome (GOLD analysis project Ga0209336, IMG submission 184042) | Marine viral communities from the Pacific Ocean - LP-32 (SPAdes) (version 2) | ecosystem: Environmental > Aquatic > Marine > Oceanic | place: Pacific Ocean | collected 2009-08-23
CGCTCGGCTGATCCATAAACAGCAAAGTTGGCTGGATCACTATAATCCACCTGTGGTATAAAACGATTAATCCTCTCGATCTGCTCTCTGACGTTATCCGCAGATTCAAGCTCGGGGACGTTCTTGACTACCTCTTCTTCTAGGTTAGTCGAGACGAGTATGTCGTTTGTTTTATTTGAATCAAATAGTTTTTTGATACTCATACTTTAACTACCTTAGTTATTCAACTCTAAATTTAAAGATTTCTGATTGCTCAACCCAACTCCCTATGTCTTCGTTATAGAATGCTAGTTTTATACCGTTAACATATCCGGGCTCAAAAAGTGCCATATCTAAATCAAAATAGGATCCGGATGTGTCATATGAAAGGAAAGTATAATATGGTGTGCTTCCCGTTCCGTGTGGTATAATTTTTAGATCATCTATAACCCTGAAGACTTCGAAAGAGCCACTTTCAACAATTTCAACCTCTGGCGTGCTTACCGCCTTAGTGTAAATAGTTGGTGTCCAATCTTTTTGGCGACTGTAAACTCTAAAACGTGCAGTCTCTTCAGGACGATACTTTTCTCGCAAGTTTGTTATTGTAACCACATAATCGTTTGTGGGGGCATTGTACATGTTTGTAATGGTTTTGGGTTCGATTGTTCCTGTACCGTATTGGATGCCCGTTGAGGCATCGGCCGATGAGTTATCTAGTTTAAACCATATGTCATTGATCGTTGTAAGGGGGGTAGCAGCAGCCGTCATAGCAAATGAGGCCGAGTATATACCAGTAGAAACATGACCGCCTGTGACCGCAAATAAACCTGTTGATAGAACGTGGGTGCCGTCTGCCACAAGTGAGATAGCTGATCCAGTGGGTGTGCCTGCTGAAGAGGAGAAGATGCTTACGCCTATATTATCTGTTCCAATATCAGGTATATTACGAAGTCGTCCTCTAAAGTAGTTATAAAAGAAGATAGTATTTAGATTCTCAGGTCCAGTAGCTAAAGAACTGCTATAATAAAAGTTTCCTCGGTCGTCCTCAATTGAAGAATCCCAGCGAGCCTCAATATTTGGTTGCTTATAGAAAAACTCTGTACCTCTTGCGAAGAATCTTTTTGTATAATATGATCTTGCAGCAGTGGAATAAGTGTTAGATAAAAATACACCGACCCCTTCGTCTTCTTTTTGTCCAAGATTAGAGGAGGATAGCCACTGTTCTACAAGCGGTGTAATGTCTAGTTCTATGTCTTCAGTGCCGTCATCGAAGGATGCGGAGAAAGAAGAAGATGTATCGGAGAAGTAATCGCCGCCTGTTGTAGCCCAAGCGCCGGATCCACCAGTAAAACCCACGGTAAAACTAACGCCGTTCATAACACCAGATGGTATTGCGCTGTTACCTGCCACTCCTCCTACATTTTGTGTTAAGGTCATAAATCCACTGTCCGATAAAGCACCAGAAAGCGAAGTTATAGACATCTTAAGTGTGCCAGCCGTTATGGCAGCAGACAAAGCATTGTGAACTGATGTTATTGCTTTAGCTGCTGTGCCGTCAAGGCTGGTACCTATTAGTGTTGCGGTTGATTGTGTCTCGGTTTTGCTACTATCCGATGTAAATGTAACGGACGTACCATCAGTATTTATAAGAGTAAAACTTTGGCCGTTGCCGCTTAAATTTTGATCAACTTGGAAGCGCATTGTGGCAGCGACTTGATTTGTTTGACTATTTACCCAGTTGGAAGCACCAATGTCTTTGTAACCTTCCATATCAAGGCCTGTACCCTCATTCCAAGAGCCTGAAATGGCTGAGACATCCATTGTGTATGATTTAGGAAGAGTCTGGCTGTGGGGTGCGTTGTAGAGTCTTAAAAAGAAGTTTACATTACCACTAACAGGAATAACTCCTGCATCTCTGTCTGCTTTAATAGAATCGGTTGATGCAGTGCAGTCAAATTTAATCAGTACTCTAGCCTCCTCCGTAGAAGTGGAGTTTGCTTGGCCATAAATTGAAAACACCTCCAGAATATCAGAGGCCCCCATGTTGGACCCAGTAGCTCGGGTAACTAAATTCTCTTTGAAAGCGTTTGATATAGTATTATCTTTTTTAGCGTAGTATCTTTTAATACCCATTATCTTACGGTTCCTTTAATATCTATTCTTGGGAACTTGATCTCAATTATTACATTGTCTGGGACTGATAAGTACCTGCCATCGAGGGACATATATTGATCAATGTTAAGGGCTGAGGATGAGTAGTTTCCTCCAGACTTACTGACAAGCTTCACTCTGGATGTATCCACCACGCCGCGCACCTTGTTGAGTTCTGTATATACATCGGTAATATAAAACCTTTCTCCTATAAACATCGGAGATGAGTATTTTCTTCTAAGTGCTTGTATACAAGAATCTAACACTTCGTATTTGTTTATTTCTTCGCTTGATACAACCTCAAAATCGATAGCTATATTAACTATCTTAGCATCCAGAATATCTACCGTATCATTGATCATGCGATATCTGTTTAAGTGAACTTTTAAGTTTTCCTTGATAGCATTGTTTGTAGTAGCCATTTTACCAAATGAGTTCTCAGAGATAACATAAATGTTTAGATTTCGTTTCAATGAATCTTGGTCTCTGACAACTCTTGCGCGTTTGACGGAACCAAACTTGCCGGGCATCATATAAACAAGAGCTTCGTAGTCTTGCGAAGTAACAGCCCTGTTTTGACTAGAAAAAGCCATCATAGCTTCTTGTCGAACTTCTTCGCGTGATGGGATTGCTGTTGAGCCAACTAGAGGCTCTTCATTTGAACACTCTATACTAGCAACAACATCCCTTGCTGCTGCTGTATTTGCTATAGTTGGGTCGTTAAACTCAAAAATAGGATTAGCTACTGCCGTGATTGATCCAATAGCTGCGTTAGCATTTGAAGCAGTATTTTCTCTGAACCTTATTGTTAGAGTTGTGTTTGCTGGTCCTATGCCCAACTTGTCATTTCCAACCAGATTAGATGGATCAAAGGATACATCAGTAGTATAGTCTTTCGCGGCCCTTTGCAAGACTACATTTGCCGGGTCGGCGATTGTCTGTGAAGCTGTTTCAGAATCAGAGCCGTGGCCAAAAGTTAATGTAACTCCATTAATATCTCTTTCAACTGTAAATCGGCGCGCAGCAACAAATGGTCTCATAAGTGATGGAGCATTTTGTCTTGTATTTTCATCTCTATTGGGAACAGCCTTGTATACAACATCTTGTGTTAAGTATTCAACTTCAAAATATTCGTGACCTTGTGAATCAAATACACTGGTTATTTCTACTAGGTTCGCGTTGTTTATACGAACCGTCTTAAACTTTTGGAACGCACCTACAATCTCAGTAGTTTGGCCAAATATGCCTGATATTACCTGCCCTTCGGCCTTAACAGCATAACTTGTGGGTACGCCTGTTGTAGTATCGGTCTGCGCGGCTACTACTTCATTTGATGGGTCATCAAAACGAACATCATCTGTCAAAATAAAAGAGGCGCCAGAATCAGACTTAACCACGGTATTTGCTTTTAATATTGGCATATGGGTTGTTCTTGGGCCGAGACCGACTGATGTGGCCGGAACTATTGCATAAAAAGAAACCATACCAGAAGTTGTTTTGGCTCCGGTATATTTGTATCCCATCTGCTTGGCTATTCGAAGAATATTTTTAAAGTCAACGGCCGTATCAATAAAAGACTCGTTAACCTGATAGTCAAGATAGAATGACATAATGTCGCCGACATAAGCGACCGTATCAAGCATTAAAGAGCCAAAGGAGGCCTCGCTGAAATCTTTAAACGTGTCGGGGTAATATCTCTTTGTATAGTTTATGAGATCTTCCCTAATGGAATCAAAATCTCTGCTAGTATAATCTATGGGTACATTTCTTCTGGCCATCTAATGTTTCTCCCTCTTTAAATAGTATTCAAACAAACATTTAAACACATAGATTAATAGCCGCCGCCAGATCCACCAGAACCGCCACTAGTAGATGTGGAGGCTCCGGAGCCCGCATCGATGGTCAATTCTGAAACAACGTTTGCGGCTGGTATCGAGTATTTTATTCTTATGACTAAGCCGTTGTCGTCTGTCTCACCGACTATTGCGGTTTGTGGTTTATACAATTCAAGACTCACTAACTCAATATATGGCAAGTATTTTTCAACTTGAACTTGGATTCTGTTTCTGATTCTTTCTCTTGTATCGTTATTATTTGGTTCAAAGAGGAAGTTTCTGATGCCAACTCCAAACTCTGGGATCATTATTCTCTCGCCGGGGGAGGTTAATATGACCATTTTTAAGTTTTGCGATGCCATATCAGTTAAATTTTTATGTAATGTATATGGTCCATCCACCGTATCTACTGTAAGTGGTAGAGCTATTGCTAAACCTTGAGCCATTATTTATTCCTCCACATTAATATATAGTTAGTCGCACAAGTCGCCGTCATCGTTATATGGATTACCTGTAACTCTAAGGCCCCTTTCCCACCAACGAAGCCCATCTTCAAAGTTAACCTTTGGTCGGATTGAGTTTCTTAAAGAATCGGCACTATTCTTTGGATCCCTATCGGAAGACATATCAAAATCAAGAGCTTGTGCTGCTTCATAGAAACTTTCGAATACTCTTCTTGCAGCCTGACGGGACCTTTGAAAAGCTTTCTGTGGGCTATGGTTCCACTTTCTAAATTTCTTGTGAGGTTTTCCGCCCGGATATTCCCATACGTCCCCACCTTCGTTTGGATAGCCGGTGTTGCCTATTGATGATGTAAAACCCATTGTTGAGTACATCGCGATCAAAGAAATAAAACGAGGCAACGGGAAAATATATTTAAACATTGTTCGGAACTCAGGAGTTTTTTGCATCTCAGGAATCAAACAATAAACATCATAAGAATCAGCCTTAAACAAATCGTATTTTTGATCTGGTATTGGAAGCTCTCCGGATGCAACAGGTATAAGGTATCTGGTTTCTCCTGCGCGATCGACGACATTAAATGCCTTATTTTCTCTGGAAACAGACTCTGGTATTGTGTTCATGACCTCTTCAAATGCGGCGTTGTCCTCCTTAGCAACAAGGTAGCTTAGTCGCAGTCCAAAACTCCATCCTTCCCACAAGTCAGATATATTACCCTCTATTCCTCTAGAGGCCACATTTTTAACATATGCTTCCCAGTCATCTATATTTACAATGTCGTAAAGATTTGAAGATCTATCCACGTCAGATCCGGGGGCTTCTTTTTCTTGTATTCTAATATATTTTTCCAGCACAAATGGCCAGTAATTATTTGTAACAAAGCTCACCGAATCATTAGATCCTCGCCGGACCGGACCAGCCTCTATCACATAATCGGTTGGATCATTTACATCGCCCATAACATTATAAGGACCCTCGGCATCTACAGCACCACGAACCCAATCAGGACTAAGAGCCATGAGATTATTAACATTATTGACCACTGGCGGGATTGCATTTGACAGCTTATCCCTTAAAAATGTAAATTCTTCTCTAACGTACCTTCTTAAGAACAGGAGCGCGTCTTTTTCGGTGCGGCCAACAAAATCTTTAAATGCCCTGTCTTTTGCATTTTTAGCAACTCCCTTATTAAACCTGTTACTTCCTGCGCCAATACCAACCGCAGAGGCAGCAGCGGAAGTAGAGAAAAATCCATCAAAAATACCTTTGCCTTTGATGGCAGCATCTGATAAACACTCAAGTTCTCCGTCGAACTCATCATAATAAGCCATTATTTCATTCGCTATCCTATCAAAAGCAGCGTTTTCTTCATCAGTTAAGTCTTCAGCAGTTAATATTCCAGCGTCTAGTTTTCTTTTAGTGTTGTTAACCGCTTGCTCTAAGAACCTGTAGTAGTAAGTATTGTCTGCTGCACCTGTTCTCTTGGCACCATCAACGACAAGACCTTGCTTCATTCTTTCAACAACAAACGTCAACATTAGGTCATCATAGTTATCTTTTGTTAATGCGAATGCTGTGAAGACTGGTATCGTTCTTAAGAACACGTCCAAAGTGTATATTCTTATGATTGCCCTCATGGAGGCTTCAAGGTTGGCAGCGTCAAAAGAACTAAGAATCTTATCGTATGGCGCTTCTTGAGAACAGAGCGGATCATTTTGTAATCTTGGATCTGCTGTTAGCTCAGATTCTAGCGAACTTATGAGATCTGACAAATCCTCTAAGTTATATATGGCTTTAGATTCTGGTTCGCAGCCTGATACTTCAGGAACTAGTGTGTCGCATAAGTCTAACCAGCCTTTGAATCTTCTCTCCTTTACATAAAACGGAGGAGGAACTAAATCAGGGTTTGCCTGAGCCCTTGGGCCACCAAACTTTAATGGATCAAGTTCAATAATCCTAGCCTGTCGATCTGGGTTGTACCCAAACTGGAAAGCTCTGGAGATATTGTCAAGGCTCATCTTCTCCGAGATTTTCTTTTCTATTTTACTAAGATCGTCATCGTCTCTGCTCTTGTATCCGTCATTTGGGTTCCCAGTTGATACAAGTGTGGAGATTCTTTCTATGAATCCTGTTGAGAGTTGATCAAATAGATTTAATCTTTTTATCGGGTCTGGGAAATCCAGCGGGTCAAAGAGATCTTCTTTTTTAGCAAAATAGTTTCTAAATGCCCCTCTGTCCATAACTCTAACTGCTGTGCGTTGGTCCTCCGAAATGTCAGTTAGCTGACTTCTAAAGAAGTTATATAATGCCTCAGTCTCAAAAGAATCACCCAGTGGATCCGCAGTTGGCCTTGTTAACGGTTCACCCGGTGTTGCTTCGGTCAAACCATCTAAGAAATCAGCTATGTCGCCCGGTGGGTTGGACACAACTTCAAATTCATATCTAGGGAAAGAATAACCCGAGGCGCCCGGTTGGTAAATTGATGTTGTTAGTTGTTGATTACCAAGTTGGCGTAACTCCTTCTTAGTCTTGCCAGAAGGTTTGCCAGTTTTGTATGTTTCGGTAACTTTAACTTTGTATCTGTTATCATCAATTATACGCTGTGTTTCCTGATCGAACAAGTTGTAATCGTATTCAATAGTAAACTGATATGGCGACTGATTATCTTCAGGATCTGTTGGGTATGCTCCGTATTTTAATACAACATCAGCAGAGGATGTGTCCGGGAGAGGTAGTAACTTATGTTTCCCGCCATATTCATCAAGGAATAGTTTGCCTTTTGTTCCTGACCGTGAGGGGACTCCTTTTTCGCCCGGTTTACCGACACCACCTAAAACTTGCTTACCTAACAAGACCTCTCGGGCCAAGTCGGCAGCCGAGTTTTTAGGATTCACCTTTCTAGCTAGTTTGAGGCCTCCGGCGGTATCTTCATCACCAGCAAACTCCTCGAAGAATATCTTTTTAGCAATACCCGAACGAAGATCTTGAGCGAGAACAGACCTCTTAGATTGAGATCTATCTTCAATATCATTCTCTCTAATCCAAGCTTCGATATATTTGCTACGCTCATCAATGCGTTTTTCATTAACTCTTTGAACTCTTTCAAATTCCTCTATAGCTGATGCCATGTTAGGAAAGCCCGGAGGTTTAGTTGTGGTGCTAAACGTCATGTTTTTGTGCATACTTTTAAACTTCTTGGAAAGATGGGCCGCGACGGTTGGAGGATAGCCACCATTAGAATATCCAGCGCCGAAAGATTGCCTTCCAGACTTGCCACCTTCCGGACCATCCAGTACTTCACCAAATACATTTATAGGCTTGTTTGCGTTACCATCAACCTTACCCTCTTGGGGTTTCATAATCGCATTATCACAATGATAATCAAAGAAACCAAAATCTGCTGCCAGCGGGGCACCAAGATGCTCAACATACCAGTTATGCTGTTTATAGGGACGGCCTAAAGTATCAGATAAGACAGCATTTAAGAAGCCACCTTGGCCTGTGCCTTTATTAATATTACCCCACAAGTCTCTTAGGTGAGCTTTTTCAATGGTTTCCATCATTGATTTAGAAATATTATTGTTAAGAGCCTTTTGAAGTGGATGTTCTGTTGGGAAGAAACCTGCGGCTGGGCAGTCCTCGTCGGAACTCATTGGTGGTGTGTTTCCAAACGGCCCATTTTGCATCACATCGGCTAGATCTGCCAAATCCATTAGAGCCTTGTCTTTAAGGTCATCAAGAATATCTCTACACTCTTCTTTAGTAAGTCCCTTTTGTTGCAAGAGGTCACACCTGAACTCTTCAATCTTGTCAGCAGTACCGGGAGCACAAGGATAAACGTCTAAGTCGCTAGCGTTTGGCAGCAAGTTATCACATAACTCATTTAAGTTGGGGATAAATGGCGCGAGTGACCTAAAGAAATCTCTGAACGCGTTGGGATCTGAGAATATATCCCTAATACACTCCGAGTCTGATGTTTGTGCAAGCTCCATTGCCATCTTCATTGTTTCGTCGCTTGGGTTGCCCCTTAACAGTTGACATATTTGACCTTGTGTCAGCATCAGAGAGATATCATCAATAAAGTCTCCCATTTCATCATTTGTTAGACGCTCAAGGCAGTCTTGATCTGGGTCACCCAATGCATCAAACAAATTTTTGATTGTTTCATTCATATCCTCTTGGGACGCGTCAGGACAAAGATTATCTTTTAGCAAGTCCCTAAAGTGATTGTTTCCGTTAGTGAGGTCGAGCAAGTTAGCGCCGAGGAGTGCTAAAGCATCACAAGCAAGAGAAAAGATCTTTTCTAAAATTAATTTAACTACTTGCATCGCGATAGCTACAGCAGTCTCAATAATGGCTTCTTTTAAAGCTTTTAAAAGTATCGCAAAAAGGTCAGGGATATTGAGTATGCCAAATTCTGGGAACGTCATGTCAGAATCCCATGCACAGAAATCAAATTCTACGGTGCTCAAGAACGAATCCAGTTTTGGCTCACTATAAATAAGTGGAGTTTGCCTACAAGCCACCCTCTTAAGTATTTGTGATATGATTGGAGCGCCGGGAAGTTGATTTGCAGCCTCTAGTAATTCTTCGGCGCCAAGAGCATCAAACATGGACTGCTTAAGTGCGTCATAAGCTTCCTTTTGAACACCGCCCAAAGCTCTGCCATATGTGCCACCTGAGCCCTTCTGACTATTTGGCTTGGCTGGTTTATCGGCATCTTCTCTTGCTTTTTGTCTAGCTTCCTTAACAGCCTCCGAGCCTCCTTCTTCACGAGCAAACTTTTTCTGTTCGGCGTTTAGTGGACTAACTGAGAAACCTGCACCTGTGTAGTTTCCGGGCTGGTAGTCAGTATCCCAAGGTGCTGGCATATCACCAAAGTTATTTCGCATGGAATCAACAACTTTCTGTTGAGCCTCTGGTGAAAGGCCCAAGAAAGATCTTGTTAATGCGGCGTCTTCCATAGAGTTGAAAGCCGCTTCCGCAAGTAGTTTTGTCGCGTCGTCACCAACTATACCTTGTGCAACACAATCAATAGCTCTCATTGTCAAAGCGATCCAACCACAATGACCAAGCCTATCATTTAGTCTAACAAAAAACTTTTCTTGCACATCTTCTGGAGCATTTGATTCTTTCGCGGCCTTCAAGGAGCCATGTTCTTTAATCTCTACTGCCTGTTGTTGGGGACTAAGTTCTCCCCAAGCAGTGTTTGCTGGGAACATCTCCTGTATAACAATGTCTAGGTATGGATCATCTGCTCGTAATTCATTGCGAAGTTGTGCTAGAACTCGCTTACTCTGTGCCGTAAACACATTATCAAATTCTTGTAATACATTTAAATCATCTTGAAGTTGGTCGCGAGTCTTACAGCTAAACTCACCTAATTTTGCCAAGAACAGATCATCAAAACCGTCAAGAACACCAGTCACATCATTGAAAAAATCATCTACTCTTTCATCTGCAAAATTTGAGTTAATCAAACAACCCAACATAGTTGGATCATTAAACATTGTATTTGAGTTGATACCATTCTGTATTTCAAGAGGGGGATATGTAAATTTGGTTGTAACCTCAAGCCAAGGCATTGGTGTTCGTGCGGTTAATGCGATATCTAACTCTGGTAATGCGCCAATATAATATAACGTTCTAGAGCGACCAAGTGGAGACTTTTTAGTATATTTCTCATATAGGTTTTTAAATTTACCTCGGGGGCCAACTTTAACAACAGGGCAACCCGGTAGATTAACGTGTATTTGTCGAATAGAGTATTTTTCATTTTCAAACTTAAACTTAATAAGTATTTTTTCCGGTCTTTTCCCCGGTTTGAATGGATCCAAAGAAAAGCCAAGATCTTCCATTAATTTATCAAGTTCATGTTTAAATGTAATAAGTTTATCACCCTCAGAAGCTAAACTAAAGGCGCTTGTTCTACCACTATCAGCCTCGACAAGCTTACCACCTTCAAACCCTCGCCACCTCTTAAGCTCATTATCGTAAACCCTAAAGGAGGATACTGCTCTCTTTATCATACCATTAATATCGTTGCCCATAAATGTGACTTCTAGTTTGTCTTCAAACTCCGTTTCTGGTTCCGAAACAAGTCTGTCTGGCGCGCGGTTAAACTGTTCTACGGGAATCGATATTAAAACTCTTGTTCTTGCTTTAAGTTGTAAGGGAATATGATATTCATATGTTGCATATTTCATCAACTCTTTTGGGATATTTATTTCTTCTGTTGATAGATCATAACCTTTCTTCTTAGGTAATAATGCTGCGTACCCAAGGCCAAGCGTGACTGCGGCCGTGGCGCCGACCAGAAGAGCTAAGGTAACTGGGTTTGTGGCTGCTAAAGCTATTGCCGCTGCTGTGCCACCTGTGCCAAGAGCAGCAGTAGTTCCAGCCAACACTCTATCTTTTGCTGGTTTAGCTCGATAAATAAAAGCTGTTGCCTCTCTGGATTTGTTAAAGTAATCTAGGAGCTTTCCAATACCAACTTGTTTTTTATCTTTCTTAAAGTTTGGGCTTTTTAGTTCCGAAACGGTCGGGCCTGTTGATTCAATCTTGTCCGTTGTCTCCGGTCTTAAGCTAGCGGCGACCATAGACTCAGCCCCAAAACTTGGTGGAGCACCAATAATGCTATTGGCAGGTGCATCAAAGACTAACACTATGTTTTGGGTGCAGTTCTTGCCATTGAAAAATACATCACCATTTTCCATCATACGGTAATCAGGAACATAAGCATACGGATTGGGACGACACACAGGGCAAGGTGGCTTGTCATCCACTTGTTCGACTGGATCACATTCAAGAAATTTAAAACTTTCGTCTATTGGGTCATAAAGATCAACATAATCTTCTAGTAAAGAACCATCAGACGTGTCTTTGCCTTCTGACTCGTCATCTGGAGAGGATGGGTTCTGGTTAGAATCAAGATAAGAGCCAGTATCTTCTCCATCTCTGTCCCGGTCTCTTCCACGACGGGATCCAGACTCAAAACCTTCTTCAGTTTCCGCACCAGTATATTCTTCTATACTGCTTTTGCCGTCTTCTCTTCTAATCTTTGACATTTTTAGTTGGTCCTATTGTGTCGGCTATTGATATAATATTTGCCGCCGTGCTCTAAGCAGTTAACTTTTTCAGATATCATATTTTGTTGCTGTGATATTAGTTTTGTCATTTGTTTATTAATAAGAGACAAATAAGCTCCAACACTGGATAGATCCGTGAGGCCCGGAAAAGTAGATATTGGACCTGTTGGGCCTATGCCCAATTTTGGCGAGAGTGTTGCGCTTGACAAAAGAGGAACAATCATTAATAATCCAGCAATAACAGAGTTGAGAAGTAATATATTATCTGACAATATGTCTAAAAAGTGTACTAGATTGTCTCCTTTTGGGATAGGTTGTAGAGGGTGAGGTCTAAACTGTTTTAGATTTAAGATTTTAGTTACGGTGTTTTCTAGACCCGTGCTGAAATCACGGTTCCCGGCGATAAGGTCAATACCGTAAGTCTCGTTTAGCTTACCATCTAAAGAGTTTCTACCGGGTGGATTCTTTCCGGTAACAATCTTAATGCCTTTTCTAGCCATAATCCTAATAGAGTCTGCCTTCATACCAATAGCAGAATCTGCTATTGATTGCCCAACATTACCATCACATATATCAAAATACTTATCGATATCAGCACGTTGAGATATATAAATTCTTGCAGCGTCTCCGGGTTGGCCATTATTCATCGAGCCAAAGCTTTTATCAGCAAAACCCATTTTTTCTTCACCGGTCTTCTTAATCTCTTTATAATTTTCACCCGGTGACCAGCCTTGAAGTCCAACCACTAAATCAATAGCGCCGGACCTAGTATGTCCTTTTCCACCATATCCTGAACTGATTGAAGAATTTCTGTCGCGGCCGAATACAACCCTAGCATTATTTAATACAGTTGGTGGGTATTGTTTTTCGCATTCCGCTAACACATAATTTGGCTGCTTTTCTTTTAAAACCGTATTGTCGAACCCTGCTCCATCTTTAGGGCTCAGTTTTCCGTCAAATGGGCTCAGTTTCTTATTTTTCTTATTTATTTTTTTATCTTTTGCCATTTAATTTAGTACTCTCGATTTCCTAAAAGCTAAATCAGTATATTGTCCTGACCTAGTAATACCCCTGTTACTTCTTCTTATAGCTTCGGCAAAGCGCGGGCCTTTGGTTCTTGCCGCGTGGTCATAAATACTGAAGTTAGGTCCTTTACCCATAGCTGGTGGATAAAATACTGCCATAAAGGCGTCATTTGCATTCTCTATTGGACCGTTTTGATCTATTTTTTGTTGAAAATATTTTTCAACAAATTCCATTTGTTCTACATCACTCATTGCAGCTAGATCTTCAGTTGTTGTGCCAAGATTTTTAGCTGTAGAACCAAGGAACTGTATTAATCCCGTCGCGCCTATTTGGTTAACGGCAGAAGCATCAAAAGTATAGCCAGTCTCAAAGTTTATAACATTGGCTAACCATGCAGGGTCCATCGGGGGCTCAAGATTATTACCTACTTCTACTATTTTATTTGCTAGTTCGGGGGATATTTGTGGGTATGCATCGAGTAGTTCTTGTGCGGTGGCAAGCTGCTCTCTTCCAGAATTATACGCTGCGCCAGCATCTTGATCGATGCCGGCGAAAGGAGTAGTTGTTGGATTACCTCCATTAAAGGCTCCTTGGGCAGAGTTTTGTAGCATGAGATCCCCAAGGATATGGTTTGTAGCCCTGTGTACGATTGAAGAGATATATCCAATAGACCTATTTGGGTCATCAAATCTAACTTCCACTATTGAACCGGGCATCAAGCCTTTGCAATCAGATCCTATTTCTTTATTTTTAGCCATATATGCAGGATAAAAGGTATCCGCAATGCTTAAGAAACCGGCTGTGTCACTTGCCTCAAATGGATTAGGATTTTGTAAATGTGCTTCCGGAATCATACACTTAATATAGACTTCATCACCACCCTCAATGCCATACTGAACTAAATGTACTGAATTGGCATCTGCTGTATCTGCTTTTGAACGTTGTTTAAGTGGCATACTACCAAGAATTGGTTGGCCCGGAGCTTGATATACATATAAAACTATGGCTCGAAGTGTACTAACATTATCAAATATATTTGGAGCGAACACATTTTTAATAGACCTACGATATATAGACATTGGATCATCAATGATATTTGATGATCGTGCAATGGGTGTACCAATAGTCGGAGTTAGATCTGGATTTAACTGACCCGGTAGAATATTTCGGTAATCAACCTCCATCGGTGGTCTCCTGCTGTAACATCTCAAAGATGTCTTCGCGGTCTGTGTCTGTTAAGCCAGTGTCACCAGCCTGTTGCTTGTGAATAAGGCCTGAGATCTTCACTAGCTGCTCGTTGGAGCGTTGCAGGGTCTCCACATACTTAGCTGCTACGGAGCCCACCTGCGTGTGCCTCTCCTCATCCTTAGAGAGGTATCGCATCACATCGTCTAAGAGTTCTTTGGTGATCTCGCGGTCATCTTGTATGTTATTAATCGCTGTCTCAAGGTAGTGATCTAAATCTTTCATAACTCGCCCTTATTCCATTTTTTGCGGAAGACTGCATATTTAACGCGCATTTTATTAAGGTTGTTGACAACTTGCTTGGTGTTTAAACCAGTTATCTCTCTCATATATAAATAAATAGCTTTCTTGTTAAAAATTTCTATGTCTTCGGCACTATCAAATAGAATACGGACGGCATTTAGGACTTTTTCTTCGTTTACTTTCATTTTGTCGTGTTCCCAAGTATCAATCTCATTCTTAAGGAAGTTGAAAAACTCTTCGTGTTCGCGACGGTTGGGATAAGGATTGGCAGTGGAAAGGTATTTCATTTCCATTTCTTTGGGTAACTGCTCAACTATTTCAAGTTCTGTTCGTCTTTTCTTACTTTGCTTTTTAACTTTGTGAATAAACCAGTTCTTGGTAATGACCGAGAAGTAAGAGAATGCTTTCGCTTTCTCTGGATTATACTTTGGTAAGATTGTTACAAGCCACACTTTGCATTCGTTTTGCAGATCGGCGATGTTTGGCAGAGTGGTAAACTTATAAGTATAAACTATTTTGTCTACCATCTCGCTAAATACAGGGCCGATAAACTCGTTATACAGATAGGATCTCTCCCGGAGGTCTGTCGATGCCACATATTTGATTATTGCATTTTCGTGTTCTTTGGTAAAGTATTGTTTACCCTTAGCTCTTCTCTTTCTTGGTTTAGGCATCGGCATCATCAGGCACCTCCTCGGTTAACTGTTCTTCTGCTTCTTGGTCGAACAGGGTATAAATTTCTACGAAGTCATCTAATGTTTCAACAAGCCCCTTGGAGTGTCTTATAAGATTTCCAAGAGTTTCATCTCCATAAAATACCTCTAATTCGTGAACATCATTTAAATGCTTGTCAAAAGATAATATTTCTTCAACAAGCGTCTGTATATCTTCTGAGGTGTCATATAAACTAATCATAAGGTTTCTACAATACCAAAACAAGAATATGTTAAGGAAAAGTGAAATAATGAGGAATATCATAAAAAATAAATCAAACATTGTCTACTCCCTCAGAAATTTTATTTTTATAATCATCTATGTCTTTTCTAGTGTCTTCAATAAATTCTTTAATTTTAGCCCCTGCTTTCTGCTTATTTTGGTCAACAGAAGCACGAAAAGACAAAGAGGGGATTCTTTTTAAAGAACCTTCTTCGCCACACTCACAATCAGTTAATTTTTCAGAAATCGAATGAGATACATCGAAAGAATTGCCACAGACATCGCATCTATAAGTATAGCGTGGCAAGTTATTCCTCCTCGTTTTCCTCAAAATCTTCTTTAATTTTGACTAGAGGTGGATTCATGACTACCAAACCTTCTTCTGAAAGTCTAAATTTAAACCCTTTCAAAACTGGAATGATATCCGACTGTTCCATTAAAGACTTCTGGAGCGCCATCATCAGAGCACCTAGTGCTTGGTCTGACATCAACATATCTTTATTACTCATTATTTTCTCCTTTGCTTATATTAAAGCATCTTTTTAGACCATCTAAAATATTAGTTTTAGATGACCACCCTAAATTATATAAACCGCTCGCGTCTGCTTCGCTATGTAGAATATCTCCGGGACGCTGTGGACCTACGGCCCACTGTACATTCTGTATTGTATCAATAAAATTCTTGATCTCTACCAGAGATACCGATTCACCTGAACCTACATCAAATGAGGCACCATTGAAGTTCTTTTTATAGTTGGCACAAAATATATTGGCTTCGATTACATCCTCTACATATATGTAATCTCTTGTTTGACTACCATCGCCATCTATTCTCAAAGGCTTAGATTGTCGTACCATCTCCATCCAAGCAGATATAACTGTAGAATAGGCGCCGCCATATGGTTGATCTTCAGAATAGACATTAAAATACCTTAAACTAACCGTATCTAGACCATATAAATCTGAGTATAATTTGCACTCTTTTTCGCTCATTAGTTTGTGCATACCATACGGAGAGGTAGGCCCTGAATCATCACCGTACACAGCGGCTGAGGAAGAGAACACAACTCTCTTAACCCCTTGTTTTTTGGCCCATTCTAATACTTTTGAGGTTCCAAGTACATTATGCTTTAATGTGTAAGAGGGGTGCTTGACTGAATATTCGACACTTGGAAGTGCAGCCATGTGAAATACCACATCAACCTTCTCGTCTGGGAGTTGATCAATAATATCGTGCCCGTCTTTAAGATCGATACCTATTGTTTGTTCAACAGGTAATGCATTATAAAGTTTTGAACCTATAAATCCTTTATAACCTGTTACAAGATACTTTTTCATCGCGTTTAAATTCCCCTCGCTACACTATAGTTTTCTTCAAACCACTCACATACTAGCTGCAAAGATTTGCTAAAATCTGTATATTCTTCTTGTGTCCAGCCCAGATCTATAAGATTTTTATTACTTGATGGTTTTCTAAACTGTCCGGGTGGGCCAGAGGTGTCCCATATAATATCACCTTTAAAATTATATATATTGGATATTATGTTAGCAACTGTCTTGATAGAGTGTTCCTCTGTGCTGCCTACATTTATTGGGTATGGATTATCATAGTTTTTCAATAAAAATAATATTATTCTTGCCATATCTCCAGCATAAGTGAACTCTCTTAGTGGTGTTCCATCACCCCATAGAACAACTGATTTGTTATCTCTTTTAGCTTCGTAAAATTTTCTAATCATAGCAGGAATAACGTGAGAATTTTCTAAATCAAAGTTGTCATGAATTCCAAATAAGTTATTTGGTATAATAGTAATAAAATTGCACCCAAACTGTTCTCTATATGATCTTGATTGCACATCCAGCATTCTCTTGGCATACGCATAACCATAGTTAGAGTGGTGTGGTTGGCCAGAATGAATTTGTTCCTCTGTTAGTGGATAAGTTGCATCATCAGGGTAAACACAAGTGCTAAGAACCGATAGTGCTTTCTGGACTTGGTATTTCCTGCAACATTCTAGCACATTTGAGTTAATCATAATATTTTCATAGAAAAACTCCCCCAAGTTATCCATATTGGCCTTGATTCCGCCCACCCTACCTGCTAAGTGAATAACAACTTCTGGCTTATGAAACTTAAAAAGCTTCTCGGCTTGGGTTTTATTTCTTAAATCAGCATCTTTAGTAGAAGCATATATTGCACTTGGGAACTGCTTCTGCAATGCTTTTCCAAGCATTCCGGTGCCGCCGGTTACTAAAACTTTCTTATTCAACAAATCTATCACAGCTTTTTCATCCAACTTTCTATCATCTCATCCAACATAGAATGAAAAGTATACTCTGGTTTCCACCCTAAGACATCTCTTGATCTTTGAGAGTCGCCCTTTAAATATTTTAACTCTTCAGGTCTCATAAATTTTGGATTTTGCACAACATAATCTTCCCAGTTCATATCTAGTTTCCTAAAAACATACTCTACCAAGTCTCTAACAGACCATGTTTCTCCTGTTGATACAACCCATTCGTCTGCTATATCATGATTGATTATTTTATGCATTGCGCGGACGTAATCTTTTGAATGACCCCAATCTCGATGAGAATCAAGATTACCAAGTTCTAACTTATCGCGCAGGCCTTTCTTTATTTCCACTGCGGCTTTTACCACTTTGTTTGTCACAAAATTTGAGCCTCGTCTAGGGGACTCATGATTAAACAAGATACCATTACATGCATGCAATCCATAAGCATGCCTATAATGCCTCACAAGGTTAAATGCTAACAGCTTTGCACAGCCATATGGGCTAACAGGCTTCATAGGAGTAGTCAGTCGTTGTACCCCGTCATCGTCAACAGAGTTACCAAACATCTCAGATGAACTAGCTTGATAGAACTTAGCCTCGGGGGCGAATAATCTATAAACTTCTAAAAGGTTTAAAACAGCCAACCCATTAGTTTGTATAGTAAAGGATGGTATGTCAAAACTGATGCGTACATGACTCATTGCGGCTAAATTATATATTTCATCGGGCTGCACTTTTAACATGATGTTTGTTAAGGAAGCAGTGTCTAACATATCTCCGTAGTATGTATGAATTTTATCATTTAGGTGAGTTATGCGACTATCTTGATTTTCTGCTACCGAAGAACGTCTGATAATCCCGTGAACTTCATATCCTAAATCTAATAGGTATTCCGCTAAATAGCTACCGTCCTGACCGCTAATGCCGGTTATAAGTGCTTTTTTCATGTTTTAAAAATCTCCATTTTTCTTAAGTCTGGCCAATCTTCTATGGTCCATTTTCTTGGTTCTGTCTGTTTTGCTACAGAGAGCTTCTTTAGCCCTAGTTCGGCTGTTTCAGGAGTCATATAATAATGATACCCTATCATATCGATATTTTGTTCTCGCCAAGGGATATTTGGTAGCCTGCCATCATATGACATTTTTTTCAAATCAGAGGCTGCTTGCGGATCATCAGTTAAGATTATCCCACCACGGCCTAAACTTAAATGTTTTTTGTATTGGAAGCTTAGACACATAAAAGTATCCGCTATATAACTATCTTTTCTCCATAGCACTGCTGCATCAGCGATATTAGTATCTTGGAAAAAATAATATTCTTCCCATCTTTCCTCTCTCCATTCCAGTGGTATTGACAATTTATTTGCTAGAAATGGAACAGAGAGGTAGGTATTTGCTGGGATATTTATCTTTTTTGCGTTTTGGCGACGTAAGCACAATTCTATGGCATGAGTACAAGAGTCAGTGGCGACAGCATATGTAGACCCAAAGAACTTAGCCACTTCTTTTTCAAATTGGTTGACCACTTCAAAACTCATCCCTTAAAGACCACTCCATTAAGCTCAAGGCATTTTACGTTGTAGTCCGCGCAAGTCTTTCTAACACGCTCCTTCAACTGTAAGAATAGATCAACATCGTTCTGAACATCCGTGTAAAGGTCTTCCGCGTCTAACATAATATATCGAACACAGTCAGTCTTGAATATTTCTTCTAAACCAATAACACCTTTTACCGTTTCAATTTTTGGACAAAAACTCACATGCTTTGGTAGGACGCTAGTAATCATGTTTACTTCTGAAGGTGTCTCGATGTTTGATACTGCAAAATATTTTATGTTTTTGTATTTAGACATTGCTTCTAAAGCATCAGGTACATGTAAGGTTGGTGTTGGTGGCTTACTTCTCCCTTTTGGATAGTCTAAAAAAATATCATGCTTAGTATTTAAGAAACTATCAAGTTGAACTTTATCTTTTACATGTGCCATATTAATTCTAATCACGACATCTTTCACATCTTTAAACTGTTGTAAGTTTAATAAGTGGTTAGATATAAGTAACATTTGTAACTCCTTTTAATCTATCTTCAGGTACTATATTGTCTACTCTAAAAGTATCACCCTCGTAATCACAACCTCCTCGCGGACCTTCTCCAAAAACAATAAATTTATTGCCTTCTGGCGTGATTACTAGTGCGTGTACTTCATTAGGTGGGGTTGAAACTAAGTCGCCTTTTACGGCCAAGACCATCTTGGCAGACTCAGGTGAATCTAAATCTTTATACCAATATTCCAAAGACCCCTCCAGCATCAACATATGTTGGGTGCTTTTTTTATGATAATGGTTTCCCCTAAGAACATCAGGGGCGGATCCTACAATAGCAACATGGTTTATACTTTCATTGTAAAAAATATCTGTTATTGTTCCTCTAATGTCTGTATGTGATTCTAGTGGTTCTGGTACGTCTCGCCACACATTTCTAATCTTCATTCTTTTTCCTACGGTAAAATAAATTTTGTCTTTTTATTAATACTTCGAATATTTTCTTTCACTCTCTCAGAAATATTCCAAGATAATATTAGTGCATACACTTCATCATATTCGTTGAATATCTCGTCACCTACGATGGGGATCCTTGTAATGGGGGTATACTTTCCTTGCTTGTGCTCAGAAGCGTCGGTAATGTAATCTAAAGTTTTATAATCTAAATTATAATAGTTTAAAAACGTATTAGCTTTTGCTGCTGCTCCTACTCCTATTATATTATAACCCATTGTTTTCACTTTGTAAAGCTCAAAAAGCAAATTATTTCTTTTATTTTCAAGGTTTTTCATGAAATATCGATAAGTCTTCTCTTCAAACAATCCATACGAAGTCTCTGTTTTTATCATATCTAAAGTCTTATTCAGCATTCTGGGCTCTCCCGAGGTTTTATTGGCATAAATTCTCAGTGAACCTCCATGATAATCAACAACTTCAATATCAAATATTTCAAATCCAAAACGAGCTAGAAGATTGTATGAGTATTTCACGGTAAAGTAGGTAACATGCTCATGATATATTTGATCAAATTTGTTATCGCATATAGTGTGATACCAGTAAGGCAACTCAAAAACAAAACAGCCATCTTCTTTCAATAGATTTGAAACGCCTCTCATAAAATCTTCTGTGTCATTCGCATGATTAACTACGTTGTTAGCTACAATCAGATCTGCAAGGCCTTCCTGTTCCTTAATGACATCACTAGTTGCACTATTAAAGAGCATAGTATAGGTTTTTATACCTCTGGTCGCCGCTAGCTCTGACATATACCTCGAAGGATCAACCCCTACTATATTGTGTCCTTTCATCTTAAATTGTTCGGATAAAAAGCCGTCGTTTGAACCAATCTCCACAATCTTTTTTGTCGTTTTAGTTTTTGTTTTCTCTAAAACTTCTTTTGAATACTTTATCCAATGATTCTTTGCAAATTCAGAATTAGAAGAAGTGTATGAATAATCATATAAGTTATATCTGTCATCATCTATTGTACTAATACCAAGACGAATCTCACCGGTGCTCTTATTAAGAAAGCATTCCAACGGATGGATTGGTTCAGACATACTAAGAAGTTTTTTTGATACAAATGTATCTGCGAAAGGGTGCATTCCTAAATCTATTATTTTAACATATTCGTCTTGCATTACCAAGTCCCCTTTTTTCTATTCGCGAATCTTACTCTAGTTTTCCTTTCACCAGAGTCATATGGATTCACAAAAAGAGATGTCTGATTTGTTTTATAGTATTCCTCTAAATAAGAATTTAAAAAAATATGCCTTGCTGTTGTTTGATTTACATTCCTTAGATTACATTGATCAAACACCGTCACCACTTCATTTAAACTACCTTCATCAACATCCTCTTGGGTTGCTAAACTAAAATATCTTGTTGTTTTAGTTTTTATGTCAATACAACCTAACATATCGATTAAAGTATCTGAATGTTTTATGGTAGGTGTTGCTGCAACTTCGTCGTAGGTTGGTTCGTTATGCATTATGATACCGTTATTTTCTTCTTGTGTGGAGGATTTTTGATAGTGTCCAGATATGTTATTATAAATATCGAAAGATATTTTGTTATAAGATGGTCCACTAATCGTCGTGATCGCTGCTTTTTTAAAACTACCATACACTACTGAATTACTGTTTGGCGAGTTAGATTGTATCATGTTACCAACAGTTGATTCCATGACACAACCAAGCACCCAAATAGAACCCCTGTTTATTCCCTCTGTGTACACAAGGTTGTTTCTTGTCCCTAAAACCGTCTCATAGTGTGTTGATATAATACAGATCTCGTTATTATAGCCGTGGGCGCCAATAAAATTTGATTCTACGCTGTAAGTACTCTTTGCATGGCAACCAATGATAGCATGACAATCTCTCAAACTACGCTGGTTTAGCGAAATAATATTTTTCTTATTGCTTTCAAAATAGCACCCATAACATTTTAAAGTGCCTTTTTGTTGGTTTATAAAAGAAATATACCAATCGCGAGACTTAGGTGGGTCTATAAAGTTTACATTGTACAAATTTAAGTTACACTTTAAACTGTCTAAAATAATTTGATTAGATAAGCTTGTGTTAAAAATATTAACTTCTGATGCATTCTTAAAAGTAAGCGCCGGCTTTGTTGGATCCTGTAACCTTATTGAAAAACCATTGCCATCTATTATTACTCTTTTATCATAAGTATAAGGAAAGACCAATGTATCTTTAATCAGTAAGTCCTCATTAAGTGAAATATTTATAGACTGATTGTTTTTAATCGCCTGTTTGATATTCACCCGAGATCTCCTCTTTGTCAGTCTCTGGTCCGTAATACGGCCCATTTTTAAATTCATAAAAAATAGTGTCATCCTCCAAAACCTCCAGAGAATGACCTGCGCGAAAGAAGACTATGCAAGAACCAGAGGACATGTGAATATCTTCTATAGGTTTGTCATCTATATCATATAATTTGGCCCTTACAGCACCCTGTAAGACGACCCAAGCTTCTTGTGTTAGATCTGTGTTCCTAACTATCTTCGTGTGCTTGTGCGGCGGCACAAAGGTGCCTGCCTTCAGATAGCGGCCGCTGACTTGGAGAAATTCCTCTGGTGGGCATACATCTGTTCTATACGCGCTCAGAGATTCTTTATTTAGAACAGAAGCTAACAAGATAGTACTATCTATTTTTGAGTATATTTCTTTTATCATTTGTTTTCGAAATGATCCCTTATCGCGTTTCTTATACAGGTATGTTGTGAAATAGTATACTCTTTCATCGTGTGTTGAAAGTTGTGTTCTACCGCTTCTCTCATATCATAATACAACTCAGGGGTTATATTATTGAGTATATCTGATAGTTCCTCAACACTATTGAATCTTAAGATTCCATCCTCCCTAAACCCAAAATCAGACATGTTTGGGCAACCAAAATAGATTGGAACTGTTCTAGTCCAAAAGCAACCCAGTATCTTTTCTTGCCAATGGTTTTTTTGTATGTGATTTTCAGTTGCAATTGAAAACATTGCATCAAAAATTATTGTTTTGTTATAGTCATCAAGCACATGAGAAGGGTAAGTCTGAGGTAATAGCTCTAAACCGGGATAGGGAGTTCTTCTGGAAGACCAAATTTTATGTGGTACTCTGTGAGACAATAGTAGCTCAGTAGCTGGTTTGCGAATCCAAAAACCAGCCTTGGTGTCTCTCCAGTTGGACACCAAATAAGACACATAGAATTTTTTATCCTCATAGCTTGGCTTATAAGATGGATCCATATACGGATCATGCTTTACATGATGAAAAAAGGCATTCGGTACTTTTTCTACAATCTCTTCATTGTAAGTTGTCATTATAGCATCGTAGCGAGGTGCATTGGCAATGATCTGATCTATGGGTGTAATCGCCCAAGGTGGTTCACTGTCAATGAATACATATTTTGTATCAGATTCACGGTTGAAGTTAGTCATGCGTGCCGTGTCAATATGGCATTTAAACGGAAGATCTAACTTTAGGTTTTTCCACGGCCCATAACATTTAGCTAACGGCATTAAACTTCTCCAAATATTTTGAACTTTGCTTATTATACCCAAACTCATACAGGTCTTGCATATAAATCATCTCGGCTGTTTTAATAACTCTATCAACCTGTTCATTTGTCATGATTTCTTGTTCCCCATCCCTAGAAGAGACACTAAATCTAATATTCTCAAAATCCTTCACTTTAATATCCTTAGAAATCTCTCCAAAACAGCCTTGCTCTAACTTGTATATTTTATCATATATGAATAGTGGCATGGCCATTAAACATATAGGCATAATATGATCGTGTTCTGGACCCCACGACCTTATATTTTGTAGAGCATCGATGTACTTATCGAAAGTATCTATTTTATTGTGGGTCACAGGATGTCGAAAATGGGCTGTGCCAGATGTTATATACTCATAGTAATATGAAATTATTCTATCGTATGGGTTTCTAACTACAATAAATTTGAAATAATCCTTGTATTGCGGCAACTCAAGAGAGGGTTTTTGCACCTTTGTTGTATTTGTATGCAATGGAGAATTTCTAACTTCTACATTCTCTTTTTCTACTCTAACCATACCCTCTAAATAATCTTGTAAATGATATTTAAGAGAACTAGCTCCGGCTCGGGGAATATAATGGTACACAAATTTTTTGTTTTCAGATACCAAAAGCTGATTTAGCTTCACAGTGGCTCCCATGAATCATCACCACTCTTCCTTAGCGGAGAATCACACAACCTATCTTTTTCTTGTCTGATGGAAGGACAGTGGTTACCAGTCCTGTGTATCAAATCATAAAATACCATCAAGCACATAACCTCAACTGTATGAAAGAAGTCACACTTTAAGTTTAACTGGTCTATGTTATCTCTCAAGACTTCTGATTTTTGGCCGCTGATCATAAATGTATTATAGTTCTCTGATTCAGCCCAATGTAAGGCATCAACCACATTACCAGAGTTGCCAGAACAAGATAGTCCTATAATAAGGCAATCATTCGGGTCCTCCACACCATGCGCGATTGTTTGCAACCAGCGAATAAAAATCTTATCATATCCATGATCATTAGCATTTGATGTTATGAACCCAACACTGTCAAATGAATAAACTGCTTTATTTGGTATAAGACGAGATAAATCAGTTGCCATATGGCTGGCTACAAAGTGGAGACCACCGTTACCTATTAAAAATATCTTTTTGGCATTATTTACTTTTTTCACCAAAATATCATATTCTTTAGTCAAAGATGCATCGGTACATTTTTGACTTATATTTTCAAAATCAATCAACATTGTTATTCCTTACAAGATTTCTTTATAATCTTTATAGCTGCTTGAATATCATCATTGTTTATGCTCAGGCTTGGCCTTAATCTAACTGATTTAAGACCTGTGCTGTTGCATATCAGACCATTTTTGTAAGCATTCTTTACTAATGTATCCCGTTTTGTTGCAGAAGTCAAGTCAAATCCTACAATTAAACCACAGTTTCTGATATTTTTCAGTGCGTCGATGGTATGAAGACCATCCATAAGAGTTTTTGATTGTTTATTTACATTTTCTAATATGTTATATTCTTCATATGCTTTTATAATATACTTGCACCTGATCATGTCTGTAACGTCGGAGTCCCAAGTTACTTCCAATTTAGTGCAATTGTTTTTATGAAAAATGTTTTTGAATTTATCTTTGGCCATTATGCCTGATAGCTGCGTTTTCTTGCCAAATACAACTATGTCAGGGGATGTCTGTATTTGATTAAAATACCACAATTTTCCAGTTGTACCAAAGCCTATCTGTACCTCATCATACACAATAGGGACATTGTAATATGATCCCATTTCTTGGAGCTTTAAGAAAAAATTACGATCGTGGTGTATATCTCCTGAACTACACTGAATTGGTTCTACTAAGATGCAAGTAATATCGTTGTTTTTCAGAAGCTTCTCAACTTCCTCTAAGTTCATATTTACTTTTTCTGAGTATGTCTCCGGCATAAAATCTAGTTTTTTATGTACTGGGAAGAACCGAGAGGTTACAAAAGAACCAAATCCATTAATACCATGAAAACTATTGTGAAATGAAATTATTTTTGGATTTTGATGCTTTTTGTGAAACATACAAACTTTTATTGCTGTTTCGACTGCTAAAGAACCAGTACAACAATAGTGAAAAAAGTCATATTCTCCCTGACCAGCATATCTGGAGAATATATTGTCAAACTCCAATGCTTCATCCGAGGTGAACTCACAGTTTGTTACTTTAAATGATGAAACTCTTAACATTTCTTGTTTGAAAGATTCCGTTAAGAATATAGGATGCTTATACCCAAGCGGAAGAGAGGCATACATACCGAAAAAATCTAAATATCTTTTATTCGTATTCTTGTCATATATGTAAGAGCCCAAACATTTTTCAAAATCTATGTTTATATTAAACTTACTATTTCTTGCAAAGTTTCTCATTCAATGTAACCAAGCCTCTGCAAAGATGTAAAAGTATCATCCCATTTACCTTGAAATCTAACAGCTTTGTCATCAATGTAAAATACTGCTCTAGGCTTTTCGGCAGTCACTTCTTTAACATATTGAGACATTTCATATTTATCCAACCATTCCCAAATTAATTCCACTCCTGTCATATTTTTAATTAAAGGGCGATCGGATCGTGCTTTAGCTGAGTATACTACAATATCAAACTTTTTTGATATTGTTTTCAGTGCCTCTTTAGAACCCGCTATAGGTGGGTCATAAATTGTACCATCATAAAAACCCTTTGAGCATCTATGAATGACACCATCAAAATCAATTCCAACTTGATAAGTTTCGTCTGGAAAAGAGTGTTCTCTTATTTCTTGTTTCATAAATCCCCCGGATAGATATGATCAACATCCTCTCTGCTGACTGCCAACCGAATAGCTTGACCAGTTCCAGTTGCAGTAATTTTATGTTTCTTGTTTCTCTCTATATAAACTAAATCGCCCTTCTTAACAGTTAGGGCTCTGCCCTCAACAAGCCATTCCCACTCTCCTTGCAGGATATGCCACCATTCGTCCCAGTCACTGTGGTAATGTAATCTGTTGCCTTCGCCCGGCATTTGAGCAATCAAAGTAGCGCATGTGGATTTCGAGTTAACCAAAGTGTGAGACCAACACCTATCTTTAGGATTGTTTGTCATGATTTCTTCGATAGACGCTATTTCCTTATTATATTCATTCATAGTATTATTATCGACACCATCTTCTAAAAGAACCCTGAGACGGTTTGAATCAAAAGTTTGTCCAGATTTATAGTACTGAGGAGGTGTTTGAACTAGATTTGAAAGATGTTTCGCTGTTACCTCTGCAAGCTGAAAATCTTCCTCATTGTCAATGTCGATGGTTGAATACCCTTTTAAAGAAAACGTATCGATTTTGCCTTCTCCTCCATGATAAGCAGCCTTATACCTTTTCATATTTTGCATGTAATTACTTTTTCTCCACCCCATAAGAGAACATGCATAGACCTGAACTGGGTTTACTTCTTGGGAAGGGGGAGTAATTTTCTTTTGATCAAAGTTTATAGACATGTTGTTATACATTGATTCTATTTGTTGGTCAACAACAGATACTAAGGTATCACATCCGGTGTCTTTAATCTTTTTAACAAAATTTTGTATTTCTACAGGAGTAATAAAAGGAGAAGTGGGTAGTATTTGAATCAAGTAGTCACAGTCAGTATTTTGCAAAAAATCATCTGCAAAATGGTCATTAGTTACTTCATCGGATGCAAGATATTCACTTCGTTTATAAAATTTAATACCATGACTATTTGATATTTCCTCTAACAACTCTGATTCCGAGTTTACATAAATATCATCAAAACAGTCTGCCTCTTTAGCTGCCTCAATCACATAAGAAATCAAAGGTTTGTTATTAAGCAAACGTATGTTCTTTTTAGGTATTCTTTTGCTGCCGAGTCTGGCGGGTATCATTGCGATTACTTTCACTTCTATCTCCTTTATAAAAAGTACATTTTATCATATTTTGGGTTTTTTAATATCTCTTTAAAATATTCATCTATTACAATTCTATCATCATTAGGATACACTTCATGTTTAAAAAACTTATATTGGGAGTCTGGATCATGGCGATCTCTCTTGTTAGTGGCTAAGTGTCTTTCAAATTCTTCTTTAGAACCGCCTGATTGTAGATATCTTGGATCATATAAAGTTCTAAAAAAGTCCAAACCAAATAAGTGTACTTTCCCAATATCGTGTGACAATATATCCATTAAGGTTGTTGTCCCAGAGTTCGGTCTGAATTTAACGTATTCACGAATAGGGTAGTAGACTTCATCTTTCATCCATCTCGTTGGAAGTATATTATTCAAATGGGATGATTTTTCTGGATATGTGAAGTATTCTGACTTTGGATAAGTGCTACACACATATTTCACTCCGGATCTTTTCCATAAATCACCATCAATGGGTCCACCCGCATCAGAAAAACCATCTAAAGTATTATACAATACATCTGTTCTTTTCCCAACGTCGCTTTCTCCTCTAGGATCAACAGGTAATGCACGGTTCAGTCGAACTACAACGTCATAGGATTCTATTAAGTCCCCTAAGCCCTTCTCAAATAATGAAGCGCCGGATACAACGAGTGCAACACGTTTTCCTTTCATATAATCTCTGTAACTTTCGACTATCATCTTTTGCCATCCAGTGAGGAGGAATATATGGTTTCAGATCCTTGGTGCGCTAACAAGGGGTGTAACCAATATGACTTAAGGTCATGTTTATAGACAAAATAATTTATTTCAAAGTCTATTGGACCGCAGAAAAAGTGTAAACCATTTAGCATTATTTCTGCCGCTCTTCTAGAAATGAGATACAGTCCAGTTCCTCTTGTCAAGTGATTTTCATAAAAATATTGTCCATCCAAAATGTTAGAAGGAAATAGATCAGATGCCGCACACATGTGAACTATGTCTGCATCTTCTGGCATTGTTGCAAAGTATTTTTCAAATAAGCTATTATAATCAGGATGAAAAAATGTATCATCTTCAGATATCAAAGCATATGGCTCACCTGTCTCTAAAAACATTCTATATGCTTCTCTATGTTTCATGACTAAAGAAGTGACTGGTTTACTTAATACCCTGTATGTTGGGGGTGAAGGATAGATAGGAAGCTGCATTCTTTCATACCACAAAGATGTTTCCAAAACATCAAAAACATATTCTTCTGTAAGTTCATCAGCATCAAAATTTAATATCCATTGGGCCTTCTGTATTCCTACTCTGGACAACTCGGACTCAAGATGCGGTCTTCTTTCGGTTAGCTTTTTACAATGACAAATATAAAAAGGCATTTCTTTAGCTTTCATTTGTTAATCTCGAATCAATTGATCAATATGGTTTTTGTATTTGGAATAAGGTCTTGGCATGTGGGCATCGATATATTCATCACTTATTAACTTTTCATGAGAAAAGACCCAGTTGCTTCTATCAAGTCTTCTTCTAGCTAGACCATGCTGCCAACCTCTTAACTGGCTGTGTAGTGTTATGCCTTCTTCATCTATAGCTTCGCCAAGGTCTGCCGAGAAACACATTTCATCAGTATTCCAGCCGTGACCTTTATTCCACCAATCTAACATTTTCTTTTCCATACTAGTAATGTCAATAACCCCTGTGATCTTTGAAAACGTTGAGCCGTGACCAGCCAAATAACATATTGGATGTCTAGTAAAAAAAGCATTGCCCAAATGAGCATCTGACGAGAGACTTGTAAAATCATCTTTATTCTTTATTGCTTTTAAGGCTTCGACAAAATATTCTTTATTTAATGGCATCATATCTATGTCAGATGTCATACAAATTCGATTTGGATATCTATAGGGCGACAAAACTCGACAAATTTGTGCTTGATTTCCATATGGAATAACAGAATCCGGAACATATTTATTTTTATCACTTATTATTGTGTAATCAACTTCAAAACCCATTTTTTCCCATGCTCTTATTACAATATCGGAAAAATCACTATAGTATGGATTTTCATCGCTAGCTAATATAACTATGGGTTTGTCATTTATCATAATATCTTCGCAATGCATTTTGGTGTTCTATAATAGTTTTTTCATTTTCATCGAACACCTGTCCAACAAATTCTAATCCTTGCCTCCGAGATGGAAAAGGCTGACCATCAAAGAATTCATCGTGAGTCATAACTTGATCAGGTGTTAAAGTTGGAAAAATTAGTTCTGCAAAAAATTTGTAATCAGTACCGTATGCATCTTCTTGGGCAAAATTATCAATCAAGTTTTTTATATTACTGATTGCACCTGATTTTGCACCCCACATGCCACCCAGTATTGGATACCCGTGGTGAGGATGATCTCTCATAATATGCATCTTTTTATCTGACTCAAGCCACTCATCTACAGCCATTTTCTCTCTAATACTTAAGCGAGAATCAGTATCTCTAGATATCATGACATCGACTGAATCTTCAGAGGCTGGTAGAAACCTCCAGAACATGCCGCGCCAGTCTCCGAACTCCAACCTCTCCACGATTTGTACATTGTCGTGCCTTTCTAGTTGTAAGACTGCTTGGCTTGGTACACTTTGTCCGATGTAAAACCTGCACACCCAATCAGGGTATATTTCTTTTGCCAACTCAGCATTTCGAATAGCTCCAATCAAATATTTTGGATCTTGGCCCCAGAGTGAAAAAGATATTACTTTCATTGATACTTTTTAAATACCTTTTTTTCTTCTTCTCTTTTCCAAGCAAAGTTCTCTGGGTTGGTGGAAATCCCTTTCGGATTAAAATAATATAAACCCAATACACTGTTTATTTTTTTGAACTTACTCCCCTCTGTAGCGCCACGAAGCCATAGCTCCCAGTCACCAGCGGATTTATAGCTTTCATCAAAATAGCCGTATTTATCATGATATGCTCTTCTCCACATCGGTGCAGCATGGGGCATATTGGTCATTTTGAGATTTGCAAGAGAAAAGTCTGGGAAGTTATAGCGACGACCATCAGAGCTATTTTCTTCGAAAGTTTCGTTAGGCTCATGTGTAATAGACATATCAGCATATACTAAGTCCACATCCTCATTTACAAATAGTTCTTTTGCGTGTCTTTCAAGCGCGTTTGAGGCCTTTCTGTCATCCAAATTTGCATTTGTGATATACTTTCCTGTTGATAACTTAATACCCATATTCCACACAGCATATAATCCCGGATCTTTCTCTAGCTTTTTGTATGTAATATTATTTGGGTATTTCTTTATGTATTCTTCTATAACAGTCTCTTCGTTGCCCGGAGAATTTGCATTAATCAAAATAAGTTCACATTTATCTTCAAATATGGTTTGGTTTGTTATATCTTCTAGAAACAATTTTATAAAATCATCCCCATCATAAACTGAAGTTATAATAGAAATCTTAGGCAGGTCATCTATAGAGATTAGGTGTGCTGGATCGGGGCTGTGGATCAGATTTGATAGATTCCTGTGTTGTTTGGACCATCCAAATTCTTTCTTAACCCATTTTTGCAAATATTTAGCTTTTTGTAACCATTTATCATAATTTTTTCTAACTTGTCTAAGACGTATTTTGTAAGAACCCTCCGTAGGATAACACCATACAGTGTCTTTTTCTAAAACGCCGGGCCACACAGCACTTTCATGAATTGGTCCCAGTGTGTAATCCACGTTAGCAAAATAAGGTTTTAATTTGTTTTTCTTAGATTTTGTTTGTGCTGGTGCATATAGAAAATCGGTCTGTCCGGACCAAGCTGGAGCGATGATTGGTAGTCCACTGTATGCAGCTTCAAAAAGTGGTAACCCAAATCCTTCTCCGTGTGTTAGTGAAACTAGACATTTTACTTTTGGGTGTTTATACAGCGAATGTATTTCTGATTCGGACATATCACCATGTAGGAGATAAACTTTGCATTTTCTTTCTTCAATCTCTGGTATTGATTGAGATACTACCTCTTCAATATATTCCCTATCTACAACAGAGTTATTTTTTAAACTAGTTTTTAAAATAAGTCCTACTTCTTGATCATGGTTCTCTTCAACAAACCATCTAATGAGGTTTGCCATATTTTTTCTCGGACCCCACTGTGAGATAGCCAAATAGTTAAAATCATGCTCAAGATTTAGAGAGATCTCAGCAGCCTCATGGTCTTTTACGGGATATCCAGCAATGTCAACTGGTGTCTCACATCGTAAATGTACAGGGGCACCTGTCTCACTATTGTGCCCTTGGTACTCAGTCATAACAAAACCATTCTTTGCATGCTCAGAAATGGTGATAATCCTATCCATCTCATTACATTTTTGTAACCAAACAGATGAAACTTTATTTGTTTCAATGCCGGCTGTAACACCAATATTAATTGAGGCAATTTTTTGCCATTCATTGGGTATGGTAACTTGAACAGATATATCATATGGTAAATTTTGTTGCAGGTGGCGTGCGCCGGCAAATACTTTAGAATCAATCCATTCTCTTTCCTCATTATCAATAGCTAACCAACCTGTCTCTCCCCATCCAGTTGGTAAGATATGAATATCTAGTTCTGACTCCTGTAGCCGAAGGGCGCGCAGAACAAAGCGAGTGTGCTCGCCGTATCCTGATTGTGAAAGCGCCGGGCCTCTAACTAATACTTTTTTCACGATACCTCCTTGAGTTCCCAAGACTTGTAACCTTTTCTGGTTTCCCAAGAACCTAATCTGTTTGTAATGTCATCAATAAGGTTTAACCACTTTTCTTGAAAACCTTTGTAATCATAATTCATCCTTACATGCTGGATTCCTTTTTGCCCCATCGCTTCTCTCTCTTCTTTAGACATATTGTAGAAAGTTCTAAGAGAATCAATAAAATCTTTCTCACTTATTCTATCTTCATAAATGTATGGGACCGTCTGGGATCCAATCAGAGCCTTGGCTGATGGCTCAATCCCGATACCAAACCATTCATTACCATCAGTTACTTGTTCTTGGAGGCCTCCTGTCATATTAACAATAATAGGTGTTCCACAGGACAGTGATTCAAGAGTGGCCAAACCAAAACCTTCGGCGTCCGAAATATTAATCGTGCAATCTGCCATATTATACATCATTGAAAGACCTTCTGCTGGCATTTTATTAGTAGATAATACTACGCGGCCGTCTGTTATATTCATATCTTCGATCATCTGGCGGAGATCTTGTCCGTTGGGGTCTTTTGGATCTGTATGCATTATTAGACAAACATTTTCTGGGCCCACTTCTTCTGCAAATTTATTAAACCAGTGTAAGAGAGTGCCTGAGTGCTTACGACGTGCATTTCTATTGTTCCAAAAAAATACTGTGCGGCCTGCATGATCTGGGAAAGTTTCTTTGATAAAACTGTCTACCTGATCTTGTTCGATTTTATAAAATATTTTATCATTTACAGCATGAGGAATATAATGATTCTCCACTTCAGGGGCTACTTTATTTACTATATCGTGGGTTACTTTTGAGATAGACGCTACCACATCTGTAGAACGATACCATTTAGCATTGAACTTAGGCGGCGGATAGTTGTCCCATACATGATAATAAACCATCGGTATAAGAGGTCGTACTTCATTTTCAATCTGCCACAGCCAGCCATAAAATCTTGGATCTGTCATAAACCAAAGTACATCTGGTTTCTCAGTCCACAAAATCGATCGAATACTTTCCGCTGATCCATATCCATCTACTGGGTACACAACCCAATCTTTTTCGCCCCATCTCTCATCTGAAATGAACTGTGGTTCATAACTTGGATGTTTAATCGCGCCTCCAAAACAAATAAAACGATATTTACCAGTTAAAATTAGTGTTTCAATAAAATTTTTAGTTTGGGTACCAACACCAGATGGTGCCATAGGGTGATCTGCTAGGACTAGGATTGTCTTTTTCTTATTCATTTAAACCTCATCTGCAATGTTCTGTTTTATAGAAATCGCAGTATTTACAAGATAATCTATTCTTAATAGAAATCTTTCTCTTTATATTAATAACCGCTTTTTCGAGGAATGTCAAGGCATTTTTTACTTTTATTTGCCCGCTTGTAACTCGAAAAATCTCTGTGTTGTTCTTTTTGGCTGTTCTCTTGAGCAAACCAAAATGTGTCTCGATCTTGTCGATCGGGATGTTATGTTTCTTACCCCAGAAAACTTTGTATAGGGTTAACTGGTAGTTGATGATCTTATCAGCCTTCTTTCTGGCGTCCCAGCCCCACCCACAAGTCTTCCAGTCAAGGATATGATACTTACCATCCTTAGTCTTGACAACGAGGTCTATGAAGCCTTTAAACTTCAAATCGTGCCCTTCAATGTCTTCATAAAGCATTTCTTCTGTGGAGATAACCTCACAGTCCTCAAAGTAGTTATCTAGTTCCTCACGAAACGACGAAACGATGGGCGCGTACTGGCCCATCATTTGCTCTCGTAGGGTCTTGTCGATCTCCACTTCTTTCTTTTCTAATGAAACGATTTCTTTTTCGAACTCTTCCAGAAAGTGTTTCTCTCTGTCTAGATCTTCATTTAGAAGCCCGTGTTCACAAACACTGTGGATCGCGGTCCCAAAAGCAGTGTGTAGGTTGCCTTTGAAGCCTGCGATTCTTTCAACGTATTGAAGTCGGTGTTTGTGTGGGCATTCGTTCCAAGTTTTTATCTCTGAATAAGAGACATGCGCCATTTATTCCTCAGTCGAGACCTTTTTAGCACGCCGTCGTTGCGTAGTCTTTGGTTTCTCTTCTTTTAATATAACCTGTTTTTTAGGTTTGTCAACTGATTTCTTTTCAAAAATCCAAGTCCCGGATAACAATGACAAATTCCAGTTTTTTAACGTTGGATTTTGTATGCAGTTACCAAAAGATTTTTTGTGACTTTTTAAAATCTCAATTGCGTCTGCTAGGACAAATTTTCTTTTCCTGATGTTCTCTCGATCATTTTTTTCATATAATTCGATATAAACTTCAAAAGTGTCTTTATTTTCTCTAACTTCTGTATTTTTAATGCTCATCTGTGATCACTCCTTCTATTTTAATAAATAGTTGCGGACTAACTCTCTTTAATATTTCTCTGTCACCTAAATAATAGTTTTCAACGCCAGAGGCCCAATATTCTCTCAAACTCGTTATTGAATAAGGGCTATAAAACAACCCATTAGTTAAAGTTCTTAATTTGGGGTAACCTATATCTTGATACAAAAACATATCAAAATCTAGATCATACTCTGTATTTGAGAAATCATGTAAGATTTCTGTGTCTTGTGCAAGTAGAAGATCTTTTAGGCGCCGTCTTTTACCAAGAAACTCAGTATGAAGAGATCCATCCGCATAAATGTAGTGCCCCTCTGCTACTTCTAGAGAGTGGGCCATTTCGTGCAAAATGTTTTCTAACAAATCTCTACTATTTATGATTTTATTACTAATATATATCGCGCCATCTTTGTACAATGCTTCTAAGTCTCTTATCTCTAAAAAATCAAAAGTACCAACAATTATAGTATCCACTTCTTCAAATAAATGAGGCGGTATATTTTGTTCTAAATAATTTATTGCATCTTGAGTATCAACATCACCAACAAATGGTTCCTGCACATATAATAGTTTCCCAAACAGACGATATTCTTTTCGTAAAACCTTTTGGTCCAGTAAAGATCTTTTTATTATATCTTCAATATTGAGTCTATTTTTATCCATTTTCTTCAGATTTGACCATTTCTTGGCCGGCTTCTAAATCTGCAAAAGCCTGACGATATCCTCTAATAAAGTTTTCTTCCGCTAAGGCCATTACAAACTCTGGAAATTCTTCCGCCATTAGATCTACTATCATTTCAACAGTAATATTGCCATCCCACTCATATTCCTTGCCTGTATCTATCTTAAAACGAATCATTTCTTGTTCGAATTTCTGGCCAACATAATCAACAAGCCAAACCTTCATTGGAGAATCAGGGGTAACGTTTTTGAATATTTCACTTTCTTTAGCAATTTCACTTTCTCTATCAGCAACTTGCATAATAATCTCCTTTCATATTATATTATAACCACATTATGGTCTCATGTCAAGGATAAATTTATAAAACCTTTGCTGCCAACGTTGCAACCTTAGATCTTTCACCTTTTCTCAGTGTAATGTGGCCTGTAATTTCGTGCGCTTTCATCTTTTCGACGGCGTGAGTCAAGCCAGAAGACATCTCATTAATGTAGATGTTATCTATCTGCTCTACGTCGCCCGTGAGGACGATCTTTGTCCCTTCCCCTACTCGGGTTAGGATAGTCTTGATCTCGTGCGCTGTGAGGTTCTGAGCCTCATCTATGACGATGAATGCGTTGGCAATAGAACGACCACGGATATATGTGAGTGCTTCAATCTCAATCAGACCTCGTTGCATATAATCTTCAAGTGTCGTTTGATCATCACCTGTCAAAAACTTCAAGTTATCCTGAACTGGTGCTAGCCAAGGGGCCATTTTTTCTTCAAGAGAACCGGGCAAGAAGCCAATGTCTTTACCCATAGGCATAACTGGGCGGGATACAACCAGCTTTTTGTATGGAGTGCGACAGTATGAATCGTCTTTTAACTTATCTTTGATGTTAAGATTTGAAACAACCTGCTCCAACCCAGCGGCGATCGCCATAAGGGTTTTACCCGAGCCGGCTTTGCCTACGAGGGATACCACCTCGATGCTGGGATCCATTAAAAGGTCCAGTGCAAAGGTTTGTTCCTTGTTTCGCGCTTTGACACCCCAAAGACCGTCTTTAAAGTTTAAAACTTCCTCTAATGGGCTCATATAATCAGAAAAACGGCATAAAGCAGTCTTTTTTTCGTTTGAACTGGACACCAGCATAACAAACTCATTGGGGCAGATACCCCTATGTTCCTCTGGATCTAGGTAAACCGGGTCATTTTGATAGAAGAAATCAACCTCTTGGTCGTCTACTAAGCAAGACCGGAAGCCAGTAAAGAGGTCAGATTCTTTCTTAATGACCTCATTTTCCCTATAATCCTCACTTAAAAGACCTATTGCATCGCAAATGACACGCATATTGATGTCTCGACTGACAACAATAGTTTTTCTGGCGCCGTTGTTCTGGTCTTCCCCAATAGCAGTTGAAATAATCTCGTGATCAGGCACAGATTTATCTAAATCGTTAGGTAAAGCGGTCAAATTATGGCTGACCACTCTAAGAATACCTTTTCCTTTGCCTAGTCGGACACCTTTTTGCAAGGATCCTTTTGCTCTCAATTCATCAAAGGACCGAATTATTTTTCTTGCATTAATACCAACACTGTCTTGTCGTTTTTTGTGTTTATCAATCTCTTCAAGAACTTTCAATGGTATTACAATGTCATTGTTAGCAAAATTATTTATACAGTCCGCATCCGTCAAACAAGCACTTGTATCAAGCACATAAGTTTTTTTTGCCATATTGCTTTGCCTCTTTTAGAACCCTTATGGGGTCATTAGTAAGTAGTCTGAAACAAAAGAACCCGCCTCAATCGAGACGGGTTCTTGGGATAAATTGAGACACCTATGAGTTACTAACCTTTCTCTCAGTTTTCACTACCCCGTGCCTCCCTGCGGGTTGGGGGGGACCTTAGTAGGCTACTTGGTTACGCCATTTTTCTAAATCTTTAGCTCTTTTTTTTTGTGTTGCGCTTATGACCATAGAGGAACTGCTTTGGATTTTACCGCCGCCAATGCCCCAGATCATTTCAATACCATTCTCCCTACAAAATCTAGCCTCTGGTGTGTTGACATTCTCTCTGTCGCCACCGTTAGCAAAAATGTCAGGCCTCAACTCATCCAAGGAGGCCACAACTGTTCTATCTTCATCTTTTGCCATTACGACGTGATCCACAAAGTCGTAGGCACCAATAAGTTCGGCTCGCTCTTCCCAAGGCATAAAAACATAACCTTTCTTGCGAAGTAGCCAATCATCTGAATTCACAATAACAAGCAGCTTTCCGTGTTGTGCTGCGTCCTGCATCATACGGAGGTGTCCAACGTGGACAGGATCAAATCCTCCCGATACAGCGATTACTTTCTCACCCATAAATCCTCTCTTGTAGACACTCTTGAATCTGTAACACTCTTCCCGCATCTGGTGAACCCAGTGCAGTCTCAAATATATAGTAACTAGTAATGGTCGCTACAATAGCGCCGAAAACTACTCCCGTTGCAAATCCTATGTATCCTGCTCCTAACTTTTTAACATTCATAGCCGAAGTTCCCCCTCGACTATAACTAGTATAACAAACCACCGTGTGCTTGTCAAATAATTTTTATCAAAATGTTAGATTTTTTCTGCTTTGCAACCTTTTGGTAGGTAAGACTTAGGTTTTTTCTTGTATTCTTTAAGTGGTGGCTGCACCCATTTGGAGTACGGACAAAATATTTTATGATCGCTTTTATCTTGTAAGAACATCTCTAAACCAACAATGTCGTTTTTGAGGTCTTTAGAGGCCTTCTCACAATCCGTAGGCTTTTGAGGGGCCGGTTCCTCTTCCGTGTCAACAGAATGGCTCACAAACACATCAGAAGGCCCGTAAGAGGCAACACTAGTTGGGGCGAGCAAAAGAAAAAATAAGATCGGTCCTCGAACCATCATATCTTAGACACCAGTGTTTCGATACGACCAAGAGTTTGTTTCATATACTCAATATCTTTTTCAATTGAAATAATTGCCTTAGAGTTTGTGTCAGCCTCTGACAATTTCTTTTCTATTACAACCACCATGTTCTCAGCATCGCCAAGATCATTTTGTAGTTGAGCAAGCGCAACATTTGTATTCCAAACCCAGCCAGCAAGTGGCATTATAATCACACCTAAGACAACTGTGAACACCTTCCACATCTTTTCGCCTAAGTTTACGGCCATAATAAAGCCCTCCGTCTTCCATTAATAAGTAGTTAGCAAAGTTCTAAATTGTCTACTGTTTCCATACATCTGTATCGTTTTCCTTTTATTAAAAACTGCACTGCAATGTATCCCTCAATGACCAGAGGGCCACCGGGGAACTGTGTGAACTTTGGGTCTCCTATGGTGTACCAGCCATTTGATAAGACTGTTCCGCACCTTTTGGAGCCCTTGCATTTGACTCGCTGCCCTCGTTTAAAAGGACATTTCTTTTTTTTCATTTATTAGCTTGAAAATCCTGAGTTTGTCCCTGCAAATACATTGTCAGTCATAAAGCCAGATGTTGTAGTTCTTGATAAACCGCCGCCAGTATTAATTCTGTTGTTGTCAAGAGCATACTCAATGTGGAGTATTGGAGCGTTTGCGGTATCGTTTTTTATTTTGACGGACGAGATGCTGGAGGATCGCGGTCGTGTCATAAAGTTGCTCTTTTCCAAAGATAATGGGTGGAGGCCAACCATACCATAAACTCCTTTATTACGCATTGTTATTTCTAACTGCTGTAACATTGGGGCGGATAACTTAAACTCGTATCTTCCGTCAGCAGGGCTTAGGCCGGAGGTCATTCGCTGGGGGTTAGTAAGAAATTGGGTTGCAATTTTGCCAGAGGGATCTGAGTCCCTAGGATCTTGTTTCTGATTATGACCTAAAATATTTCTTATGTGCAGAGCGTTTGACGCTGGTTTGAAATCACCGTTTCTATCTATCTCAAACTCCACATTCGGAATACACCCAAAATAATAGAGGGCAAGCTGAGGAGTATTGAAGCCATAAAAGTCAGCCGAGAATGTGGCACTAAGAACTCTTTTTACATTATTGACTGGTTTCTCTGCACGTCCAGATATGTCGGCGCGACCCGTATTATTCAACCGAAAATCAAAACCTATAAAAGGCAAAGATAAGGAAGCTTCTCGGTCTAGGGTGAGACTGAAAGCAGTAAAACTAGTTCCTGTACCAATGCCAGTGGGATTAACATCACCGGCACCATCCCATATAGCTCCGGCGTCCGCTTGTCTGCCCTCGCCGTATGCTGCACGGCGCATTACCTCTACTGAATAGGTTAGCCCGTCTGATTTAATGTTTTGTATTCTTGCCATAAGAAAACCCTCCTACGCTGTAAATAGTACCAAATACAACATAGGAGGGCAAAAAAATGGAGACGGTGGGAATTGAACCCACGTCCGAAATAATTTCCAATTCAAGTCATCCACAGGCTTGGGAGATTTTTCAAAATCAACAAAACTTTTCTGATCTTACTGTGACCAGAGACAGGTTCTTGTTTGATTTTTACAACTGATCTGTTGTTTTGATTAGATTGGATAGAAGGCTCTAATCAGCCTCCCGATTAAGCAGCTTGTGCTAAAACGAAATTGTTGTTATTGGCAACTAATTGTTTTTGATTTTTTAAGTCATCACGACTGCCTGCACTATCCTCTTTTATCACTCCGTCGAATCCTGAACGTCCCCGTAATTCTTACAGCACTTGAAATGTTTGTTCAACGTATGTTGTTAGCGATGAAGCACCAATATAAAATACACTGATTAGTATTGTAAAAAACACACCGTATTCTATAGTCGTAGCTCCGCTCTCGTCCTTTGCGAACGTAAACATAATGACTCTCCTTTTTTTACACCCCCCATTGGGTGTCACTTAAATAGTTCTATCAATCCTCAAAGTATGAAACTGGTTTATATTTGTTTTTTAGTTTCTGAAATCTATCTTGCCTTAACCCTAGAAACCTCATAGCCTCTACTTGTGTCCTCGTAGCAGAATAAGCATACTTTAATATAGCATCTCTTACTATCTCTGTCAAGTTATTCCATAAAGGAAATCCATAAAGCCTGCCGTTAACAGGTTTTGTAGATAATTCTAATTTCAGACCAATGACTTCTTCAAGGGAAAGATTGCCTAACATCGTCTCAAACTCATCATTTGATCTTTTTTCTTGACGTAGCTTCTTAGATAGGCTATAATATGTATTACGGCCTTTCCTTAGTTTCTTTCTTTTCCAAGACATTATATATTAACTATATTATTATATTATATTATTATATATATTAAATTTATTATAAATCAGTTATTTCTAAAGTTAAACCTTCTTCATTATCTAACTCTGGACCTATCTCTTGATCACCACCTGCTTTCTCTTTCTCATATTCAGGTGTTGTAGGTTCTGGTAGATTAGTTGTAAGAAACTCTTCGAAGTTATCTTTCCAAAGAAGAATGTTAGTTTTTAAATAATCATGATAAAGTTCTCTATCCTCATCATTAGCCAGTTCACCAAAATCATTAACGATGGTTCCTTGGATTTGTTTAAACGTTCCAAGGGAAGCATTTCTTCCAGTAGCATCATTTTCAGAATCTTTTAAACCACGAGTCAACAATTCTTCGTCATCATCAATCTCAATAGCTTCCTCCTCTTCTTCCTCTTCAGGAGTAGGTAGAATGTCTACACCAAGATCTAAAGGCTCTTCTCTTTCATCGCCAACGTCAATCTCAATGTCTTCTTCTAACTCCATATCAGGAGCAGCTTCAGGAGCATCGATGTTAGTTTCAATGGGAGCTAAGAGGTTGTCAATACCGTTTACAAGGTGTGCAATGTAAGATTTTCTTTGCTCAGGATCAGTTGTTAGAGAAAGATAAGCATCACGGATTTGAGGAATAATCTTTTTCAAAGTCTGACGTAGTTTGTTGATACCAGTCTTTTCGTGTGGAATCTGATCATTCACGGCAGTCTTTTCTTGTAGGAGCCGACTAACAACATCACGAAGAACTTGCTCTTCGTTTAGTTCTTTTTCCTCACGCTTGGTGTGGATCTTTGTGATAATCTTGCGGATGTTCTCGCGAAGAAGATCTTCCTCTATTAAATCGTTTCTGTTTTTCATGATAAGGCTCCCTTACCTAATAAATAGTTTAAAACCTCTTCAACGGCCTCATCTTCTGGGTCCTCTTCTCGGATAATGGACCTCTTATTTTTATTGCCGACCGCATAACCCTCCACACTTCCACCAGCCATCGTTGAGATTTCATCAACTTTTTTATTTAGCATTCCTTTTGGTGGAGGAGAAACATCAACCGACTTAACCATTGGTCTTTTACTTATTCGGATCAATGCCCTCTTCATAGCATCATCACCAACTTTATGGACGGTCATAACCTTTCCGCTGCTATAAGTTACATTTAGAGTATAAGTTGTGTCTTTAGCTTCGTCTATAGCTTCTGGTTCGCGCTGAACACCAAGTACATCCAGAACATCATCAGGATCAACACCTTGTGGAATAAATCTTTCTAAACCTGCGCCGTCGTCCAATGCTGCTCTAAAATCTCTTGCACTTAAAGCCTCTGGTGGGGCGACGAATGCACAAGATAGAGGATCGGAAATGGTGACGCCTTCTCTTGCATACTTTTCAAAGTTTGCCTTGAAACGATCTTCGTCCCCGCCTTTGGTACTACAACCGGGAATGACTGTATCACCGGGTTGAGCAAGCTCTGGCTTATCATCGCTGTTTTCTACAAACTGATAGGTTGCCGAGACGGGAGAGTTGACAGGAGAACGAACCACCGTAACCTTGTCTTCTAATCCAGCATCTCTAAGATAGATGTTCCAGATCTTTTTAGAAACATCAAAACTTATGTCTTTACCACTTGGAGTTTTTCTTGCGAGTGGGGAAATCATAACAACAACACGATCTGCTAAGTCAGCGTAGTGTTGAACCATTTGCATATGACCTTTATGTGGGGGCTTAAAAGCGCCCGGCACAACAGCAACGGTACGACCACCTTCTTGCTCATCTAACTTTTGGAGGGGAGGCACATTGCCACGGCCATATTTGAACAAACCAAGGATCTGGTTAACAGGAGCAAAGTTTCCAGTAAACTTATAAGTCACATCGTCGTAATCAAAAACAAACCCTTCGGCAGCAGTTGAAACATTATCGACATCCTTCAGTTTGCTCATCTGTTTCGTTAGGATCTCAATGGCCTCATTAGAATCGCTTCCCTCAATCGCTCTGATGGCCTTCTCAACCTCTGCACGCAATCGGACAACCTCCGCATCGTTATCAAGAATGAACGCGCTGTAGACCCCTTTAAGCATCTCTACTGAGAAGTCGTGAACAATCTCTTCGATAGGTGCGATTGCTTGGAACTTTAGCAAGGAAGCATTTTGTACCATATTACGAACACCTGCAATCTTATCTTCGTCTTCTTTAGGGATAGTTGCCACAACATTACGGATGTTAGAACCTTTTTCCTTAAAGATGCGCTTCATCATAACAATCTTGGTTTCATCTGAAAGGCCCGGAACCTGAGCGTCAATCATTTCTGCGATACGAGACACAAGATACTCGCCAACAGTTTGATTGTCGGAGATGCCGGCATCAGTTAAAGCAGAATCTAGACGATCATAAGCATCGTTTAAAGCTACATCATCACTCAAAGCCTCAAGATTTCTGATGGCGTTCATTTGTACCTTGAACTTGCCCTCTTCCCGCTCACCCTGAACCACATCAAGGGCGTCGGAAAGCTTCTGTGCGTTATTTGTAACGTCTCTATCGGTTGCACTACCAGTCTCTCTGTTATACTCTCTGTGCCCAACTCTGTGAATGGTCAGTGTGGGTAGATCGTAGTTGATAAGATTGGCTGCGCGAGGATCTTGAACTTCTGCATTATAATAAATGTTGACATTGGGACCAAAGATTTCTACGCGTTCTTCTTGAGACATTTTATTAACAGCCTCTTCAAAGGCTGCAAATGCGTCGTTAAACGCATCTTCTAATGCTCCTCGTCCACCGAACTTTTGAGCAAGTGCGGCAGCATCCAAGCCACCATCTTTGATGTTTCCTTTATTACGAGCAGCACGGGCTGTGTTTGTATTAACATCAAAAGATAGTTGGAGGTTCTGACCATCCGTCTTTTCGGTACCTTCAATTTGACCGTCAGACGCCGCTGCCATAATCTCCTTCATCTTACGAAAGGTAAGATTCGGATTATCATAGAGGTGGTTCATATGTCCTGCGACACCACCCTCAAGAAGTAAGGAGGCCATTTTGATCTCCTTAAAGAATTGCTTTTTTGATTGCTTTACGAACCGCTTCGCGGATTGTCTCTTCGTCAACCTTATCTTCTTTGGCATCTTCAGCAGCCTTCTTCATAGGCTCCTCTTTGTCACCATCTTTATCAAGGTCCAAGAAATCTGGCTTTGCACCTTCTTCCAACTCTTCTTCCATAGTGGGGCACCCACAGGGATTAGGCATACAAGCAGAACATCCACCGTGTCCTTCATCCATTACTTCATCTTCACGTCGTCCGCCACAGTGTGCTTCGTCCAACTCACCCTCTTCTAGGGCAGTAACTGCTGGTTTGGTCTCCGCAGCAGCCTCATCAGCCTCTGCTGCCTCTTCTTTCGCTGAATCATCGACCATATCACCCTCATTTAGGGCTTTATAACCAAAGTTTTCCATTAAACGGCCAAAAATAGCCTTATTTTTCCAATCATTGTGGTTCATTTTTATATCTCCAGTCCTGTAATAAATAGACTCTTTTAGTTGTTTTCGGTGTTTTTCCTCCCAATCACGGAAGGTCATGTTACCTTTTTCATAGGCTTCTCTTTCCATTTCCTGCATATGCTTGTCATATTGGAAGTAATCTTCTCCCATTTGGGGCTTTTTATCAAAATCACCACGACAATTCTGTGCGTGATGAACTAATTCGTGTGATAATGACCTTAAAACATCTTTTGGATGCCGATTATCAGTATAAATTGATATAGAATCGTTATTTGGGTCGTAAAAAGCAGTTTTTCCAAGTGTTTTTTGTGCATTTTCAAGATCTGAGACGAAATTTATTGCAACTGGGCGATCATACCCCATATTTTGACGAGCAAAGGGCAAAAAGCTCTTTAAAAACGGTTTTATTTGACCGTAATTAAGATCAGAGGTATTGGAAATGGAATATTTCATAAAAAGCTGCCCTTATCGCACGAAATAATTAGTTTTCTACTTTATTAACATCAGTTTTATGTATCTTTTTTAAATTTAAACACAAGACATCAAATTTTTTGCCTTTTGAAAACTCAAAAACGGCCGCAAACACAACTTTACGACCGCCCATCTCTTTGTTATACAAGTTTTCAATAACACCAGACCTTATTGTTCTATTATCCGTCCACATAACAAGGTCACCAACATTAAACTTGGATTTTTTACCAAAAGTTGTGCTCTCAACCTTCATCTTTCCTCTTTAATCTTGCGTCAAGAACATCTTCGACATAAGAAATCTTAGCATAAAGGTCATCAAAGACTTTTTCTTTCATATTAACCAGATCTATTCTTTTTAATCCGTCATTTTGCCGAATTTCTTTGGCCATCTGATCCATATTTGCCAAAATAGCATTCACTTCTGTCGTAAAAACGTGAGTCTGATACCTGTTTAAAACTTGGCTGGGATTAAAATCGCTTGGAACCAAATCATTCATCTCTTGTAGGATTATTTCTTTGAGTTCTGACTTAGTAACTTTCATTTTATGGACCTCAGACATATTTCGTCTATAATAAATAGTCTGCTCGTCTATAAAGGGCACTCTCCAAGGTAGTCATACATTACTTGAAACATTTCATCACCAACTACAAGACTTCTATCTTCCAAGATAACGGAGTTTGAACCAATATCGTAATACCAGCCCTTCTTTAAAGGTATCCCATCAAGAAAAACCTCAACAGTTCCGGGCACAGCTACTTGTGTAAGAGGATATTGGGCGGCAATAATGTAGTTTGAGTTTGCAATCGTGTTAAGATTGTCTCCCCAAGGGCTACAAATGTCCAGATACATACCACCAGTAAGATTACTTTGGTCTATATATCTATCACCCATACCCATTCCACAGCCAAAACCAAGACTTACGACGGAATGAAAGAAAAATAGTTCTTCTTCTTTGATACTCAGGAAGAAATCGTAGTATTCTAGCTCGGTAAGCGGACTAAAATCGTCCTCATCGGACACAACCACAACAGAAAGGGCTGCATCTTCGCGAGGATGGATCATTCCTCTGATGGGGTCTAGGGCTTGCTTGGCCATTTCCTGCCCCATCTCAAACGCACTACCACTGTTACCACGAGAGACAGCATCTGAGAACTCTTTAGCGGGGTCTGTGGTGTCAGGAGTGATAGGATCTGAGACTGGTGTGGGATCATCGGTCGTGATAACCGAGATTTCAAAATCAACGCCGGCAGTCATAAGATCATCAATAAAGTTTTCGGCATTATCAGCCATACCAGTCTGCTCATCAATCATAGAACAGGAGTTGTCGATAACAAAAAGAATATCTGCTTTATTTATTTCTTCTTGCTCAAAAACATCAATCTTATTTCCAGTGGCTACACCAACGCCTTGATGTGTTATCATCTGTTCTCGTTTGCCGAGGGCATTAGAATAAATAAACATACGCCCAGTGTCTGGAATAAGGTCTACTTCGTTATACTCAAAAGTTAAGACCAGTGTATCACCCGGCTCCAGATGGATAGGAAACTTATGGTTGCCTACCAACTCTAGCTCTGGTGTGTGAGCATAGTCTAAGTTATCTATGATCAGCGGCTCTGTGCCGATACTGGTGATAACCACATCGTACTCATACTCACAATTTACATCAACCTCACCAAAATCATAGTCATACGGCTCAATGTGTATCGCAGCGTATGTTTCTTCTGGCGGGGTTGGTATATCCATCTTGACCGGCGGTATGGTTTGCTGCTCTACTGCCGTGTCTCCGATCGGATCTATTATATTGTTGTTCTTAATGCCATACTCAGGTGAGCAGGCTAGCAAGAAAAGAAGTCCCCAAAATCTCTTCATTCATATTCACCCCCTATAGTATATAGAGGTAAATGCGCTAAAGAAGATAATCTATGAAGATTTTAGTCTTTTGAAGTGTTCGGGGGATTAACAGTTGTGGAGATTGGCTTGCCATCATCGCTAAACTGGCGACCACGAAGAGAGAGAGGCCCTTTCATTCCAAGCAAGAAAGGAACTTGATCTACGAACACACCATCTTTTACAAATCTTGTTCTTTGGGCCGTAATATCTTCAAACGTGTTTAAAGTAAAGTCTTTTTCTATTCTTTCTTTGGTAGCCGGCTCATCTTTAATAGCACCAACTGTGAGAGTAAGTTTTGGTATTACATTATTTACTCCTCTACTACTAAAAGTGGCGTTTGGTATGGCAATCTCATAAGAACTGGCGGCGCCGGCTGACGGAGAACCAGTGGATGGATCTACATTAAGGAGATCATAAGTATAATCTATAACACAAAAATAAAAATGATCACACGTTGCAATATCTAGTCTTGCTTGTCGATTTAAAGTAAACGTAACAATGTCTTCGGTGGTGCTGGTGCTGAACAACGATACATTTTTTAGATCACTGTAGGGCACATAAGACGAAGCCCAAGATGCACCAGAAGACCAGCCCGCGATTCCTGATTCTCCAAAGAAAGTCACATTACCAGCACCAGAGGAAAAACTAGTCGCCGCGCCTTTTCGTATGGGTGAAGTGGTACTCCCAACATCTCTTTGCCTTAACTTGTGCCCCTTTATGCCTACAAGAGTAAATTTATGGTCTGTAGCAAGGTTGACTGGGTTTGAGCCGATACCTGTTTTATTCGCCACCATAAGGGAAATTTCTGCACTTGCTGGTGGAATTGTGATACCACTAGTATCAAAACCAAGCCACATACGCTTGACGTTCCAAGCATTGCCGCGACTTGTATTGAACGAAACGCCCATTTCTATAAAATCATTACCAACACTTGGGCTTCTATTACTCAATGTATCGGCAGTTGTAGCATCTCTTTCGGTAGTCCAGTTGGTGGTACCGCCAGAGTTGAGATCAAATCCATCACCCAAGTTTATAGTTATAATTTCTGCTCTACTCATTTCTTAACACCTTTGGAATATAGTAAAAGCCTTCATTATAATAATCATTCTCTGGTGGATCTATTTCTACTTTTTCAAATGTAATAGAAAAGTCCGGATGATTCATAAAGCCACAAGAACTTCCTTCAAATCTTGCTGAGTTAAAATGACTTATACGGGTGCTTGATTTACAGTGAGGTTTTATCATTTCGGGTAGCTTGTTCCACTCTGACCAAAATCCGTATGGATCAAAAAACACACCATCAAACTTTTTATGGGTTGTGCGAACTGTACCTTCCATCAAAGTCGGCAAAACTTTAATCCAGTCGCCCTCAATAATGGTGACGCCCTGCTTATCCGCTGCCCACTCTCGTGCTTTTGTGGCTATCTGCGGGTGAAGTTCAATAATGGTATGAGTCTTTGTCCCAGCATCTTGTATAAAACCTGCACTAATACCCATCCCAAAGCCTATCTCAAGAATGTCGCCGCCTCGCTCGCAAACAAAGTCAGCACTCTTTTTCATTATTTCAGTTTCCCATTCGTGCATAATAACCAGTTCTTGTTTTATTTCAGACCTAGTTTTTGCAAGGCCTTCGAACTTATCACCAATATAAGTTATTTTATCGGGGTAAAAATTAATATCTGTCTTTAAAAAGTCTTTCACTTTTTGCCTCCTCTTTTTCCGGCTGCGACGTTAAATGGTAAACTTGATCTAGCCCGACCTCGAAGGGTTAGGGGGCCGTTAACTGACATTCTAAATGGCGACTGTTCTGTTCTGCGGTCTCTTTGATCGCCTTTGTCGGCAGAATCAATGGTATCATCGGTTTGGACGATGGGTTGGCCGACACCATTAGAACCACCATCAAACAGTTGATTAAAACCCGGCGCCGGAGCCCGAACAGGGCCTAATCTATAGATTATTACAGATGTACCATCTTGTATATCAGCCGAAGTTGAGGTAACATTAAATGTTAGATAGTCGCCTTTCTTACAAGGAATAATTCCCATTAATAAGTTAGTTATTGGATCATATGCGTTCTTTGCATAGAATAGTGATGTAAGACCATTGGTATTTATCGCACCTTGACCTGAGCCTCCGCTTGGTCCTCCTTCATCATTTTGTTGGACGAAGTGGGTTATTGAACTGTTATTAGTCACAGTATCAACTCCTAAATTAGACATAACAAAATAGTCTCCGTCTTCACTAATTGTGAATCTTCCGTCCGACTTTGTATAGGTAATTCCTCTATTTCCTCCTATTGTCGCGTCAACAACACCTGCTGCTCCATCTGCGACTGCTTTATTGCTAGCATCGTTTGGATCTGTAAAAGAAAAGGAACTATAATTATCCTCATCAAAAATATTGGCATCCCCGGTGCCCAATGCACTAGAATCGCTACGAATAACTACATTAAGAAATGAATTTGGCAAAGAACCAGAGTTTGAGATATCAAACATAGAATAAGAAGTTCCCTTCTCAAAAGTAAACCCTGTTGAGTCACTGCTTACCATCCCACGCGTCGGCTGGGCTGGTAGATTTGCCGGGATCGCCTTCATTATTTGTTGTGTATGGCTCAGTGGAGTAACAGCAGCCGTGGCTCCCGCTAACATTAAATCCATAAAACCGTGAGCAGATGTGGAGTTATCTAATGTTAATCGGTTTTCAATGGCGGCAGTTGTTCCTGCTGTGTCAAACAACAAACTTTGCAGATTAATAAACATTCTTTCTCTAGAGGGCGTAAACTTTCCGCCGTCTGCATTGAATGTAACACCACTAACAGTTGTAGAAACAGCGCCAGCACTTCCATAGTTATCATCATCAAAAGTTTTTAAGTTGTTAGAGCTTGCTATCTCATCATAAGCTGTAGTAATCACTGCTGAAGCAAAATCACCAGATACCCTTAATAACAAAAGAGTGGTACCAGCCTTACATCTTGCAGTTAAGGTAGATTGAGATTCATAGGATGTTGTTATGATATCTCCAGCGGCTAAAGTTGTGATTAGATGACACACACATTGCTCAGGGTCTTGACCAGAATACAGTCTCATTGCATCGGAAGTAAAGATTGCGCTCCCATTCTTAAAAATTTTATAAATTATTGTCCCATTGGAAGAAGTAATATCTGTTAGGGGTGCAAAATAAATAAAATAATTTCCTGCGTCTTGTACTGTAACAGTTCCCGCACCAGCATCATAATCTATATCGGGTGTGGCAACGCCCACGATTGTATCGGTAACATTATCTTCATCAAAAGGGTTAATTTCGTTTGCACTTGTTGTGGAGACTGCCAATATCGGGTAGTGAAGACTAATATAAGATCCAAAATCTGTACCGGTATCAGTTTTAAGCCAATCTCTTACCTCTGCGTTAGGTAATCTACCAAATGCTTTTTGAATAACAGCCATCGTTTCCTCTCACAATAAATAGTTTTACTTAAGAAACTTTCGCCAGTTGTCAAACACTCGTTGTTCAACAGACTTCTTGGATTCGCTAATCATTTTCTTTTTAACTTTTCGATGGGCTCTGGATTCAAACTGAACCTCTCGCTCGTTTGGTATGTTGATGTTCTTTTCAGTATCTTTCATCGGCTGAAAGGCTATGCCCTGTTTGGACATCTTTTTAAGAACATCAACCACAAGTGCGTTCATATCATCCTCATCATCCCAGAACTCAATAAGGCTTTTAAAGATCTCAACCTGTATATCAGGTGATTCCTCTGAAATAAAATAAGAGATTTTAAAATCTATTGAAAGGGGGCTGTCGTTATAAAAATACTTTTCAATAGGAACATAGTATCGTTTATCACCCGGAATATCTTCTTGTTTAAAGATAGGATCATGCATCGCCATTCTCAGCCTGATCCAGAAATCTCTGGTTCGGATAAGCCTGTTGACTTCCTCTAAATCCAGACCCTCAAAGTCGGTAAGCATTCTGTAGCTTGCTGAGATTAAGTATTCTTCGCCTCGCATAGCATCATAGACATCACCTTCTGTCTCGGTGTCCCACTCGTAAGTATCAAAGTTTTTACTCTCTATATCTTGACCGAGTTCTAAGATCGCGCCGCCTTCCATCAAGCCTTCTCTTTTAAGGATTGGTTCAATAATCGCTGTTTGGAATCCTTCACCCCTATCATCAATAGAATCTAAAGCCTCCAGCATTTCGCCAAACATATACGCGCTATGAATGTATGGTGAATCAACATTGGAAAGACCGTCTATGGTAACAGCAAGAAATAAATTTAAACCATCATTGCCACCACCTTCACCAGCACCTCTAAAATTATTGCGATAAGCATCAGGGTTGATCCATTCAACTCCCATATCTTTCATTTCGTTAGCGATCGCCTCAGCAATTGGGCCTGACTCATTATATTTTGGGTATCTCGCCAACTCATTCGCCGGGAAGTGAAACTTCATACTTACTGATGGTGCTACATAAAGACTTTCACCATCTTCTTCAACATCAGTATCTCCAATAACAAAATAGTTCATTGGATTGTCTCGTAGTAAAGTATTGACTTCTTCTTGGAAAGTAGCTAGTGCTGGGTTAACAAGATTGCTTACAACATCATTTTCTGTTTGTTCATTCTTCCTAATATCGCCAACATAGTAGTTTCGGTCATACGGTTTATTAAGCAGAGACATCAAAAGGCCAGTAATATTATTGTCCTCGTAGGATCCTCCAAACTTTACAAACTTTTCAAGATCAACAGGTTTGCTCCCCGCCTTACTTGTTGGGATGTTTGCGATTTGTTCTTTTTGTGTTTCTTGTGACCATTTCTTAATGGTAGCATAAAAGTCTGGAAACCTCAAACCTTTGACAGCACTTTCTGGCACGGCCAACTGTGTGCCACCGGCTCCCGAGCCACGGCCGGCCTCCCTTGCTTCGTCATAGTCCTCGTAGTAGCGCAGTTGTCGCAGACGGGTGCGCGCAAGAGGCTCTATCTCACCAGATGCAAAATAACGCTTATCATCTGAAAATAACTCATCATCCTGAAACCCCGGTAGATCTTCCACTTCATCAAGGTTATTGGTTCCAAATGCGTCCAACAAATCTTCCTTAGAAACTACATAAGCAACTGCTCCGTGACCTCTGGCCTCTGCGACAGCACACTTGAAAAAGGCCGAACCGGAGTCAGATTCCCGAGACCCGGGTGAGTGACAAGAGTTAATGTCGTCAAAGTCAGACATACGAAAGATATCAATAGGATCGCGAGTAATCACAACAGCATATTTATCATCGTCAATGCTATTAAGATTTTGTTTAATGTAGCCAGCGTTGGTCTTCCAATACTCAGCCATAGCCTCTAATCTGCTGATGTTTCTCTTTAAAGTGCTAACCAAATCCCAGTTATTACCGAAAAAAGCATGAATCTGGCTTTCAAGCCGATAATAGTTTGCTGCTTCTTTCTCATCCAACCCTCGATTAATATCCTTGCCTGTTATGTCTCTCGGTGAAACTGCTCTATCGCCCTGACGCCTATCAAGTTCTGGTTGGCTAAGGATTTTTCGCTCAAGGTCTTGAAGTTTTTTAGTGTCGTCTATAAGCTTGGCGAGGAATTTACCAACCTTCATTTGTATCTTTTTCTTCTTTGGGGGTTTGCGTTCATTGCGACCCAAGAAATCTATGGATTTGCCGTCACGAAATTCAATCTCACCAGACAGGATGCCCAGATCCCAATCTACTTTATAGTTGGCATCTTCAAAGAACTTAACAAACTTACCGAGATCAGATTCATAATCTTTCGTAATGAAAGGTATCAAGACGCGATTTTTTCCCTTGAAGATGTGATTAAAGGCCTTATCTTCCGGCCCTAACTCTCCAATGGCATCGGTGATGTTATCAAATTCTTCTTCAGTAACCTCACGGAGAAGCTTATCGTCAGTTGTTACAAACTTGCCCTCAGCAAGAAACTTACGCCAGTTGTTATGAAAACTCATTTGTATTTCTCCGCGAGCCCTTCAGATAATAATAACTCGTTTATATTTTCTTGTCCAATCAATATTGTCCCAAGGCACCGTCCATACTTGCCAACGCCGTGAGACTGAAGCACAAACACACCATCAGCAGCCTCTAGGAGGTCTGTGAGGCGAGCTTTGGTTGCGAAGCCTTGTGCTTTCTCATCCAAATCCCTTGTGCGTGTCTCAGGGGCATCTATGCCCAAAAGACGAATACGCTTGTGAACCCAAGTATCAAAGCCCAAATCAATCATAGCATCAACCGTATCACCATCGACAACACGGTCGAGCGTTGCATTATACTCATACATACTATAAATAGTTTAAGAACTGCTAAATCTTTAAACTGATCTTAACATATGTTGCGTGATTTAGAATTAAAACGTCTTTAAAGTTCTGCTGAAGCAAATAAGACAAACCAAGCTTCAATGAATTTGTAGTTTTATGAGACATTCCCAAAGAATTTCTGTTCCTTGGAACGTCATCGTGGGTAAAAAACACCTCATCATTGATAAAAAAGAAGAATTTTTTAACCTTTAATCCAAATTCTAGCTTATTTCGGTATCTCATACTCGTATCGTAGATCTCATAGGTTCTCAACTCAACCCTAAACCGATTTGAGAGGGTTAGATTACCAAAAGAATCTTTGTAACCAACATTAAAATGGGGTCTGTGCTCCACAAACCACCCATCTCTTGTCTCAAAAACCTCACGAAAGTTGAGAGAAAAAGAAATATTGTCTAAACTGTTGTTATAAACGCCAAAATCCGAATGGCTATAATAGATTCCGTCTGAATCCCGCAGTCTAATCTCTTGTTCTGCTGCAAAGCTTAAGTGTTTGCCATGCAAAGGTGCGGCTACTTTGTTAGTATTCCAAGCCTCTGCCGTGTTTTCCACGGCAAAAGCATTGGTTGAGAACAAAATACCGAGGAGACAGAGTAGTTGTCTCATCCCGCTGCTACTACAGCAAAGACTAACACCATACTAAGTCCTAATCCAACCATCATTCTCATAAAATCGCTGATAAGCATCGGGAAAACTTCCTTGATGCCATCTTTACTGGCGAATGAACGATAAACTGCAAGCTCACGACCACATAATAGACCAACAAATACCCAAGTTGTGGACATTGGAAGGTTATTATATTCCTTAAAGAACCATAAAATGATTGCATAAACAAAATCAATGATGGTTGCAGACCTTGAAAAGCGTGTTCCACTCTTGGAAGACACGATTTCTTGTATTTTTCCACCCTTTCGATAGAACAAATGAGCAAGTCCAGCCACTAGAATAAGCATAAACCCTGCAAACATCTCAAATGTAAGTCCATTTCCCCGTGGAAGATAGACAGCAACGTTAGCAATGTCGTGACTAAGCCACTGATGCCACAGAAAACCGGTTGCAAGCCACTGGCTAACCCGCCAAAACTTCTTATCTTTCTCTGCAACAGGCTTTTTCTCGTCTAAAATGTAGCTTAAACCTGTCCAAAGAGCATAAGCAACAATAGCAGCAAGGCCATAACCCACCGCAGACTTAACAATAATCTTTTCTAGAACAAATGTGCTTGAAAAAACACTAAGTGTCAGCAATGTTGTGCTGACAGGAACACCAAATCTGGTTAATCCTAACAATAGAATGGGTGCCAAGCCGTGATACCACTGAAAAGTCTCTGGTAGGGGTATGGAATCCAGCCTACCGTAAGCAATGTCACCTGATCCCCACGCCCATCCAAGTGTGAGAACCATAATAGAGGCCATATAAAGCCAAGGTTTCCACCACGGCGTGTCTTTATTCGACGCAATAAACGTCCCGAGGGTTTGAGCACTATCATTTGCGATTACAGAATACGCTGCTAACACAAAACCCACTAACCCAATGGCTAATGAAATCGTCATCTTCTTTCTCCTTGTAAATTAGAGGCTGATTTCCTGTGATCGTCTCCGTTAGATCGTTCTAAATGCCTCTATACTTTAAATACTTTCTTATGACACCAATAAATGTGACAGGTTTGTGACAGATTCTAAAGTTTGCTCTCCAATCTCATCTTAAGCATATTATTTTCACGCTTAACATAAGATAGTTCAACCTTCATAGCAGAGACCTCAGTCCTCAGAATGGTTACAGCCTTCATACAAACATCTTTTTCGGTCTCTAACTTGTCAACTCGGCTGATTAAATCATCACGATAAGCCAAACGCTCCATTTTTGCTTCTTTTCGTTGCTCTGCCCGAGATTTTAACACAGATTCATAGAACTTCCACCCTCCGGCGGACAATAATCCAGTTATAAGGCAGGTAATAATGGCTGTGATCGTCGCACTATCCATTAATTTTCCGATGAACGGCCTCTTTTTTCATTTTTGTGTAAATCCAAGTCCATAAAACAAAATAAATAAACGTAATCGTTAGATTTTTCACAATAACTAGTTCAAATTCAAGGTCTGGGGTCAGATAAAGGTCAGTTAAAAACCTAACAGTTGAGAAAATGTGCAGCATAAGGTAGGTAAGCACAAACCTCGCACATACTTCCACCCGATTAAGGGAAGAAAGAATGCCGAGGCTAATAAAAAGATAAACCCAATACAAATAATAGGTATCTGGCTGACCAACACTTTCCCAGAAAGCAAGATCAGTCCAGAGGACTTGATTATTAAAGAGATCTGAGATAGACCAGAACAACAGCAGCGGTTGGTGATCGTGGTAGATCAAGATCTCTTTGTATTTGTGTATTAAGTGTTTCACCTCGCATTAAATAGTATGCAAAAGGTTAAACATTTATTAGTATTAGGTCTTCCTCAAAATGTTCAGAACGCATAAGGTTTCCATCACGAAGGATAAACACTACTTCATACCGGTATTCTTCCACAGCCCCGGCCTGAGATTCAATAGAGTCAATGCTTACAATAAACCCCATATAGGAAGGATACATAGGAGCACCCTGCACACCAATGAAAGGTCTACGCTGAACCATTGATCCGATCTTGGCCTTAGATAAAGAGAACGGCCAAGGATCATCCATCAATCCCCCTTCAAACGAAGCAAACGATCTTCCGCATATTTTTCTTTCATTGCGTTCAATCCTGAATCAATCTTGTCGAGAGCTTTCTCCAGCATTCGGGTATGCCCCGCAAGTGCATTCACAATATTCTCCTGATGGTAAGCCAAAACTTCTTTTGCAGCCTTTTCGTCTTCCTTTGCTTCTTTCCTTTGTTGATGATTCATCCAAAGAAGAGATGCCGTCCACAGACCCAGTGGTCCGTACTGTGCCAGACCGTCGATTATTGATTCCATCCATGATACCCTCCAATGCTATAAGTAGTAAACCACGGAGACTAAAAGTACATTTTTGTTTTTGTATATTTCATCTCTAGTTACTGTATGAGGGGGTGTACGAGATGAAGAATCCAAATTACTTTATGTATTGTACAACAAAGGGTCCAGTACCTAAGAAACTAAGATCTAATGAATGTGGTATAGGAAGGACTAGTTTATCTCCCGGCATACACGACGCAGCTTGGGGAACAATGTATGTCGTTCCTTATGAGTATGTATGGAAAGGGAAGCATAGACACTTTGGTGAGATGGACGACCCGGAGTTGTTAAGTGAGATTATCCTAAGCTACTTCGGTCACTAAAAGTCGGGATTTTTTTTCCGTATTTTTTTCAACAACCAACCTTCGTAAGTCCGAAGCTAAATCGCCATCATCCAACCTAATACAGTTTCTCTCTATATAAGACCAAGAGATCTTAGGATCGTTCAATCCCATACCACGCTTACGAAAGGTATGGTCTAGCTTGTTAAGTTGAGTATCATCCATATGCTCTGAAAGGATGTTATAAGCTTTTTGCCAAGATTCCAACCCACCATAAGTCTTTGTGCCTTCATTAATCTTTCTACGTTGCTGATTAAACCATTCCCTTAGCGTATCCTTATCTCCAAGGTAATGTTCTATTAGAGAAGTCTTACCCTTATCATCCTTTCTATAAAGAGAGAATACCCACCATACCTTTTCCCATTCATCAATCTTATCTAAAGTAACGTTACGCGCGGTGCTTACCTGCCGTCGTTTCTCTTCACTGGTTTTAAACTCAATGAAGTGCTCCTCTTCCCCATCTTCTAATATAGCATCGGGTATATACTTGTTAGATCTTCCCTGTAGTGGCGTAAGGTTAAATAGCTCAACCTGCATATTCTCTCTTTCATCATCTTGAGTAGTGCGTACCATAGCTCCCCCTTATACTATAATATAACACGACAGGCCGTAAAAGTCAAGTTCATATTCTGGGATTTTTCTGTGTGGGGAGCGAATGTACTATGCCCGCGATGAGCGGGTCGCCCATATGGTACTTACAACCCGGTATATGGGGGGGAGGGGGAGGGGGGTACTAGCCGATAACGTAGGTTTAACCTTGTGGATTATTTTATTTAGTTCATTATGAAGCAGTCCCTTATAACCCTTATGCAACCTTAGCTATCCTTTGCTATCCCTTTTCGTTTAATAAAAGTTATACACAACCTAATACAACCCTTAGAACCTTAGCTTCCCTTTAGCGATTTATGAACCATTCTCTATTGTCTGACTGGGGATAGTGCTGTTAGATCCTGCGTTACCGTGGGCTCTATTATCGTGAGTGCCTCATTCCTTCCCAGCCATAGATGTGGGCTGTAGGCTTATGTAGGGTTGTGGATAACTTAGGGTTGCGTGAAAAAACGCGACGAGTGCGTGTGCCCTAAGTACAACCCCCTCCAACCATATACAACCAACCCCTACCCTTATACTACCCTTACCTTACCCTATATTAAACAACGTAGCATATTTTAGACAAAGAAAAAGGGCTTAGATAGGGAGCTTTACGCTACATCCTACCTAAACCCTACTTGGTCTAGTTCATACTTTAGTTTAGTTCTATACTACTTTATACATTACTGACTATTATGCGGTCAGGTTCTGTCCACCTTATCCCACTTTAAACCATTCCTTTCCACTTTGTCTCACTAGTCCCCTAATGGAGTTAATCATCGTCTGGATACATTTGGATATATCCGCTTAGTATGTCATACCCTATACCAAGCATTATATCTCTTTCTTCTACCCACTGAGGATTAACTCTTCTGTTCTTCTCTCCCCTAGTCCATTCTGGACCTTCAAGCCACCTTATAAGATACACGTCATTCCATGCTCCCTTATACTTTTTTACCTTTTGAACAATACCTTTTATTGGCTCTCGCATAATCCTGCTCTTATGCTGGATAAGCGTGCCTTTGATTATTATTCTATTGATGTTGCCTTTTAGTCTCGTACTACTCATACCTTACCTCAACCTAAAAGGGAACTGGATGAATCTGGGGGTTATAGCTTTCTAATATCCTATTGCCGAGATCCATTGCATAGCCTCTAGTGTTTCCATCTTTACACCATTCGTCTCCGAAAAACAGAATATGATACCAAGAGTCATCTACCTCTTCTTGTGTTACCACTGAAAGAATAGATTTACCCTCGACTCTCATTATCATCCCTATCTTGTTTAGACGTCGGTCATAAACTAAATCACCTGCATTAAACATCGTGATAATACTTTGCGTTGGCTGCTATTCGTTTATCTCTCTTCGATGGAATATCTCTCTTCCATACTCCGTTCTCGGCTTTCACCTCATAAAGCTCACAATCAATTTCCTTGGTTTCCCTACCGTCTGACCATAGGACCGTAACATCCGAAGAAGTTAGGGTGCCGTCGTTAACGAGGGCCGTGATTGTTCCTACTTGATACTGGACTTTGGGGTCCGTCATCCAAGCACGACGCACTTGTGTGCCTATATAATACTCACCTAACATTGTTTTATACCTCTTGTGAAAAAAAATCTGGCGCGAAAAACCTAACCTTAAACCTGCCCTTCGACGCGCTTCACCTTATACATCGCCAAGGGGCCGCGCGCGACCGAGAGGTCTGGATGCCCCGGCCAAGATACCCATTGAACGCTAACTTCGGAGCCGTCCTGTCCTAATACAATACCAAGAGTGTTATCATACTTAAAGTATCTAACCATCTCACCCTTTTTGTATTTCTCTGGTTTAAAGTCCATTACCCTTTACCTTCTCTAACGTGGGTGCAAACTGTGATTCAACGACTGGACCCTCATCCCCATAAGGGTGTTTGAACCACAATACTTTCCAATAGCTTAACTTGTGTCTCTCTGCATAGTTTAACTCTAGCTGAGAACAATTGTTAATCAACTTTAACTCTTGAAGCAAGAAGCCTCTGAAGTCCAAAACGTCGCTTCTTCTTACTAAATCGCCGACCTTTAACATAGGGTCACCTTACCCAATCGTTGTCAAGCGCCCAATGGAATAACATAATGGGGCCTGACCAAAGCACAAAGTTTAAGCCAGCACCCAAAGCAACACATTCAAACATATTTAAATCCATAATCATTTCTCCTAAGTTGTGATTTCAAGCACTTTTTCGTGAGTCTTGAAGTAAGGTTGCGTAGCACCATAGTTATCAGTCATCCACATACGACGACACTTGCTTGGGATAGGCTTTTCAGCGCACATATCCGTGAGCACAATGTGACCATCAAACTTGTTATCATTGACATACTGCGAAGGGGCATTAAAGCAGGTTCCACCTGACATAACACGCTCCCACTTCTTCTTCTCACCCTTCTTCCAAGTATATACTAGATCTTCATCAACACGAGTATCAAAGGGGACAACCACGAACTCGGCATACTTTGAAAGTTGCTCTAACTCTGCAAAGAACGCTTTGAGCATAGTATCTGATACACTACCAGATTGGTCAATAGAGATAGCAACGCGAGCAACACGCTCGGCTCGCTTGCCTGCGTGAATGTAGGGGAAACGCTTATTAATACGCTTCACAGTGGACCGACGATTAGCCTTCTGACTGGCTTTGACGAAGGAGCGCAAAACCTTTTTCCAATCTACCTTTGTAGCGATTGAATCAACGATTTGCTTACGCATACTAGCGGATACTGAACCCCAGCCCTTAGCACCAGCCTCTTGAACTGCGTCTTTGACCATTTGCTTTAGACGCTCTTCAGCGATTTGCTGGCTTGTAGCAGCATCTTCACCAGTGGCCTCACCCCAACCACTATGGTCATCGAGAGGGTCGGCGTCACCCATACCACCACCAGAACCAGAGCCTGAGCCGCCGCTATCGTCCTGCTCTTCGTCTTCTCCGCCTTCACCTTGACCTTGACCCTCACCGTCTTCACCGTCGCCAGAAGAGTCCTTAGAGCCCTCGCTATCGTCCTCGGATGCTTGCTCGTCATCTTGAAGAATCTTGTAATAAGCATCAGCCGAAAGACCAGTTTCAAGCTCGGTAAACGGTCCACGTCCGGGGATACAGCCGTTAGTAGGGATTTCATCGGCGATATGAGTGTTGATAGCTAGGTCCGTCGCGATATTCCACAACTTGCTCATACCTTCCTCGGGCATACGGGTAGTCACATGACCATAAATCAAGTGATAGAACTCGTGCATCAAGATACCACGAACCCAACGATAAGGATTCTCTCGGTTCTCCTTGACTTCTCCACACTCCTCGATGATACGCTCCATAAAATCAGGATTATAAAGCATCTCAAAGCGCCCGTCCTGTGTGATGTGAACACCAGCAGTGGGAACGGAGGTTGTAGCACGCTTATCGATGCGTCGCGAAAGAGCAGCAAAGAAGGGCTCATTCTGAAGGAGCCGGTGCGTGTGAGTATTAAGGTTGAAACTAGAATCTGAGACTGTCATTGCGTACTCCCGTGCGGGGTTCATCCCCGACCTTACATATACATTATACTACAATTTTGAGAGAAAGTAAAGGATTTTGATGTCAAGAGGATGTCAAGAGAGAAAACCTAGATTCCAACTTGCATATCAGGGCCTTCCATAAGTTCTTTTAGGTTGGCTAGTTCCTGCTCTCGCTGGGCGAGGCGCAAACGTAGGCGTTTGATTAATCCTGTTTTAAGCTCCTCTTCTAAGAAGATCTCACGCAAACCTCTTATGATAGCTTTAACCTCTTCTTTCGTAAGACTTACTGGAAACCTAGCATTAACCTCGGTCATGGCGATCTCCATCTGGATTATCGTATGGGTCCACATGAACCTCGGACGGGAACTGTAGCGCGTTGTCACGATTGGGAGGCTCGTCGAAAGTATCGGGTTGAAGGTCAATATCCGTCTCTGGATAATAATCATCAATACCCATCTCGTCTAGCTCCGTCCAAGCGGTGATAGTCTTATAATATGCCGCTCCAAGGCGGATAATCTCGTCACTGAAGATATTGATGTATCTAGCAGGGTCAGAACCGATGTCCATTAACACAGGTACAAGCCCGTTTTCTGTGGCCATCTCACTGATAAGTGTGCTCTGAAACAAGATAGACAAGTCTTCAGCGGCGTTTTCAAGTTGTGATTTAATTTCGTTTGTCATTTAATACCTCAGCTTACTGAAAAGATAGCTAGAAAGTGTGCAATAATAAGGGTGCTGATAAACAGCGAATCCCAATGTTGATCAATAGTGTTCCACATAGTGTAGTTTCTCCTTGGTTAATAAAGTGGTGGGTTGTGTGGGATTCGAACCCACGACCATCGGATTAAAAGTCCGGTGCTCTACCAACTGAGCTAACAACCCGAAAGTGTAGGTTTACCCTACGATCTCGACGATGAAGTCAAGAACCTTCTGGCCATTCGATGCGGTTGCACCGTGCAGCGCGATAACATTGGAGTTATCTGCACTTGCGCCAATCGTTGCGAACAACTTCATAGCAACTTCAGAAGGCAAAGTAACGAACCAGTCTGCGAGGTTCTGGATTTGCTCGATTGGAAGCGGACTACGGAGCACTTCACTTGCTTCCATCTTCTCAACGAGAGCAAGGTGGTCGTTGATACCGAAATCCTTGGTTGAAGCTACCTTACCGTGGACCAGAATGTCCTCGACGGTTACGATGCGCTCGTAGTTCTCAACAAAGTCACGGAACGAAACAGCAGCTTCGAAGCCGATAAAGGCGGCAGCGAGATTGTAGAGAGGAGCAAGGTTTTGCTTAGGCTCTACGAGAAGGTTAGCGTTGCCAACGGTATCGTTGAAACGAACCCAAGACCGGCGAGAAGGATAAACCTTGTTCGGCTCGTAACCACCAGCATCTGGCTTGTGCTCTAGGTGAGCGTGGTTCTGGTTAACAAAGTCCCAAACCATAGGGTCAACCTTGCCATTCGCCCAAGTCAACCAGTCGCTGACGGTAGGCTCTACATCAAACACGGTCCAACGGTCAAGCTCGGCAGGGTCCATCTCACCAACTTGGTAGGAAGAAGCTCCACTATGCTCGCCACCGTTGACAGCAGCGAAGATGCGAGTCTGTGGGTGCAGATGCCAACCGTTCAACTTGCGAGAATCGGTAAGTTCAAAGATACCTTGACGAACCTCCATAGTCGCACGGTCAACCTCATCAAGGAAGAGCACCACACCGTTGTCACAAGCCTCTTTGAGCCAATCGGGAGCGTTCCAGCGGGTAGACTCCCCATCGATGGAAGGAAGGCCCATAAGGTCGCCCTCGGTCATTTGAGACGCGCGGCGTTCGACGACGGGAAGGTTGCGCTCGGCTGCAAACTGATAGACAACCTCGGATTTGCCGATGCCGTGACGCCCGCGAATAAGCACGGGGAAACCTGCATCAATGACGTGAGCAACAACAGAGTTAAAAGTAGTGAAATCGATAGCCATTGTGTGAATCTCCAGATTCAAGAGTTGAGTTCGGTGGGGACCATCCCCGACCTTACATATATATTATACTAAAATTTGAGGCAAAAGTAAAGGGTTTTTGTGTCAAGAGGATGTCAAGACGAGAAAGGGAGGTTAAAGCTCCTAGATCGTCGTCTCAATAGTTGAAACATCTAGCTCGTCTCGAAGATCTCCGTGCCAGTCGCGGGGAATCTTGTGTCCACCCCACTCCTTATCGCGGAAAGTGTCCTTCAAACCTAGCTTACCGTCGTGATACTCGGGTGGCAGGATAGCGAAGATAGACGATTCGTCAGCTTTAACCTCAACTTTGTAGTTTTGGCCATAATCTTTGCCGCGAATATCCATTGATAGAGCGAAATCGCTGCTCCAACGGTCCTTATTGGCGTTACCCAGCCGTTCCAGAGGTAGAACGTGGAATACGCGGGCATCCTTTTTGTGCATACTGACCTTGGACCAATCCACGGACATCACGAGGTAAAGGGTCTTTGAACCTCCCCAATTCTCGGCAGAGAGCAAAGCGCCGGGTCCAAGCCCATTTTCAAGGACTGCCTTGAGGTAGTTAGAGCGATACTCTTTGTTGCGGATGCGGTAACGCTCCATCTGTGCCTTCATTTTGGAGCATCCAGCCCGAGAATGGCCAGCCTCTCCACAGTAGGAGCAAGAGCGGTTCTTGGCGGCTGTGGCTTTACGCTGCTTCTTCCTGTCGTATGCTTCGACGGTGCCGGTCATAATGCCTAGCTCGCGATACTCTTCGATTTTAGCCTTATACTCTGGACAACTAGACTTGTTGTGACCTGTGCCGTAGCAGTATGAACATCGGACTGTGCGCTTATAACTCATGTATGTATTCCTCTCCTGATTACATATACATTATACTAAATTTTGGGGCTGAAGTCAATCGATTAAATGTCAAAGAGATGTCAAGAGCCATATTACAGCTAGAGCCAGCATATTCGAGAACAGAGCAAACGACCAATAAAACGTCATCAGGCCGTTCCTCTTCTTTCGGTGGTGCGTTAGCCTACTATTCATCTATCGCTTCCCCTTCTTAATCCATCGTTCTTCGACGTGAAGCGGCGATGTCTCCCCGAAGAAAAGCACAGAATAAACCTTACTTCCACGAGCAGGGCTGGTAACCGGCTTTGCTCCTACCTTTAGGACGGTTGCCAGTTTGCCCGTTCGGGTCTTGTTCTCTCCAAGAGCGGACCAAGTAACATAAAGAAGGTTAGATGGAGCGGTGGCCCGCAAAGATACCATAGAACCTACACTATAGCGAGGCTCTGCCAAGGTTGCGGCGATAACCTTGCCTGCAAACTTGTTTTCCACCATCTTCTTATAAGCCCGCTCGGAAGGGATGAATGTGTTGTCCTCCAAAGCCTTGGTTGCAAGGTCTTTAAAGTAAGGAGGGTTAGCAAGGTAATACCGTGCTGCAATCTCCATCATCTCCCGCATCTCGGAAGTAAAGCTCGAAGCCCAACTTTCGCGCTGCTCCTGTGCTTTGTCGCTGTGTCGGTCTGCGACCTTCACCAAAATCTCCTTTTGACGGGGAGAAAGCTCCTTACCGATAGCCATTTGATGTTTGATGCTGGTTACAAAGTTCACACCCCAAGGGTCTTGTGCAGCCTCTGCGCGAGAAATCAAGCTATCAAGGCGACTTTGCTTGTCTGCGTCGATTGCGGGAGCAGAAGCAAGTTGTTCTTGCATAATGTCCAAAGCCTGCCTTTGACCTGCACTTAGGGTCTTTTTGTTGGTGAATTGCTCTTGAAGCGACTCGATGAAAGAGCGGCTTGAACCTTGCAAACGAGTGTCTGCGAGGATAGAGTCAAAGATTGGTTGGATACGTCTGGCCATGTTGTTCTCTCCTGATTACATATACATTATACTAAATTTTGAGGCTAAAGTCAAGCCTTTGTTTGTCAAGTAGATGTCAAGACTGATTAACTAGGTTGTTCCACAAGAACTAGATCTCTCACGTCATACATCTGTTTCTTCCCTATCTTTGAGCCAGTGAGCCAAATCACTGATGCTTTCTTGATTATTCGTCCTTGTCCATAATCCATACTTCCAACCTGTGCTATCGCTGCCAGTGCTGACCTGTCGCCTTTGTAGCAAACTGTGTCTCCTCTCTCTATTTCCCGCTTATAACCGGGGTTATCTTCGTTCGACGGGTATGTATACCTCATTTATCATCTCCACATCTTCTTTGTATCTAAACCAAGGTTTGCCCATTGTTTTGAGCCACTGTATCCTCACAAATTCTTGATTCCATTGGTCTGCGCCCTCTTCCACTATGACGCCTACCCCCAGACCTTTTGCGTCACCCTCGGCAGCTTCGGGCTTTAACCTTACTAAATCACCGACTTTCATTTTCCACTCACTGAAATAAGATTGCTTGTATACACGAGGTCGTAGCCTTCTGCCGATTGTGTTGGTTCCAAATACCTAATGCGGACCTCGCCTTTATATGAGGGAACATAGGTAACAATCGCTAGCTTACCCTTGCTTTTACAGTGTGGTGCTATTCTTACTAAATCACCGACTTTCATTTAGGGCCTCCAGATAACAATCCCATTCCTTTGTGTGCTTGCCATCGGCCCATAGAACTTCGTAAATGCGTTTCTTAGGGTGAGGCTGCGCCTCTCTGTCACTTAACCCTACCACGATGCCGGACGCCGCATAGCGGCTCTCAGAGGTCTTAAACGCGGTTGGAGAACTAAACTTTACTAAATCACCGACTTTCACTGATTACCTCAAAGTGGCTTTTGCCTGCGTTCATCTTGTAGCCTGTTTTTAGGCTCTGAACATAGATTGATGAGTCATCCTTGTGGGTGATAAGCACCATCCAAAGGTTGTTTTCACTGTCTTGGTTTTGTAGTCTCACCAAATCACCTTTCTTCATTGATTACCTCTAAGTTTCCCGCCATTACAATGTCTTCTTGTCTCAGTGGCCCAAACCATCGGACTTTCCAGTAGTTTGGACCGATAGGGCTGGCAAAGTGTGGTGATGGACCAAGAACAAAACCTTTTCTAACTCGCTTGAATCGTTCCTTCAAAGCTACAATATCACCGGCTTTCATTGATTACCTCCAACAAGTCTATGCTGCAAGCATCTGGTTCCCCAGTATCTACCCAGACAATCCGAGCACTGTGCTCGCCATCAAATCCAGTTATAATAGCCTTCCACGCGGATGTGCCCTTTCTTTGCACCAAATCACCGACTCCCACTGATAACCTCCAAATAACGGGCTGAATGGTTCATTCTAACACCATCCATCCAAGTAACTTCTACTTCTTTGTTATCTCCGATTTCTTCGGGATCAACGCAGGTTACCAGCCCCACGTCTGCCACGCCTGTATCTGGCCATGATGCCGCTTTTACTAAATCACCGACTTCCACTGATAACCTCAAATCTGTTCTTTGAAAGTCGGCGTCTCTTGCCGCTTTTCAGGCTCTGAACCATAACGCGGGTCATACCTGTGTCGCTATGGACAACAATGAATAAATCGCCTTGATGCTTTCGCATCATCCTCGTAGTTGCCTGCTTCAACCTCAACAAATCACCGGCCTTCATTTACAACCTCCAACTCATCTACTGGAAGCCAACCAAGCCAGTCGCCGGATTGAGATGTGAGCATAACCCAGTTAACACCTCGGTTTCCAGCGAACGATGCAGCCTGTGGTGCTCGCCCAACCGTGAAACCTTCATCGCCGCGTTCGCGGATACGGTTCTTTGTTCGCTGACTTGCGCCTTGTGCTGCTTTAAGTTTAACAACTTCACCAACCTTAAACATTGCTTTCCCCTTCTTCTGTGATAGTTACCTTTGGACCGTGGTTTTCTGCCACGACCTGTGCGAACGTCTTTTCTCCAGATAGAACCGAGTGAATCGCGTCCTCGATTTCTTTCTGTGTCATATTCGTGATGTCAAGCTCATTGTGCATCTCGATGTCCAAGTTCTTCATCTTCATCTGTCTCTCCCTCAACCTTACATACATATTATACTAAATTTTGAGCCAGAAGTCAAGGCTTTTAATGTCAAGCAAATGTCAAGACTGATAATCAAGGTCTGGGGCGGTCAATGGCTCGGCTGGTCATCTTACTAAGGTAGTTCTCGAAGTCACTATCCATGCTCATGTCCCAATCGTCAGCTTCAAAGTCGTCTTCTTCGTAATCATCGTCATAAGCCTCTGTCGCGCTCTGTGAGGGCTCGGGTGGTTGTGGGGTTGCCATCACACTTACAGGCTCCTCGGGCTCCGCGTAAGGCTCAAAAAGAGCGCGTGAGGCAGCCCAATCAACAAGGTGATCCCCATCGGCTATCTCTTGGGGGCTAAATTGTTCTTGTGCTATCTTTTCAATTAGTTCGGGACTCGCTAGGACTGCGATAACCTTCCCGTGTTTAGTAACGCCAACGGCGTGTAGATCTTTGATGATAGAGGTAAATTCACCCCGAAGTTTGCTAGCGGTAATCGTTTTCATTATTTTCTCCATTGTGTAGTTTTAAGGTGGTAGCTGAGGCGGGACTCGAACCCGCAATCTCTATGAGCGCAAGATTTTAAGTCTTGTGTGTATACCAATTCCACCACTCAGCCATAGTTTAGTTTCCAAAAGCAATTTTGGTGTGTTTACATTTGCCCCGATACTTATGCGCGGGACAGCTACAAGATAGTTTACCTGTCTCTGTGTGTTTGCGAACTGTGTAGGTATTCCCTTTAGAACCCTCAACCTTGACCTCTTCATAGGATGGTGTTGGTCTTTTGTAGAGCAACCACTTAGGAAGGTCTTCTCTTGTAGCTTCAAGGGGGACTTCCACCCAAGTGTTGCCTGCGATAGCCCAGCGTTTACCACTGGGCATCGTGCTAAGAACAGGATTTTGTTTTACTTCAAGAGGGAAGTTAATCCACGGGTATCGTTCGATAGGGTCTAGCGTCAATTCAATCTCCTAACTGCAACAAGCAGGGTGTGTCCAGTTCTCATACTGCCAATCGCTGATTTTATCGTCTTTGCAGAGATAATCCGTCCAGTTGTTCCAAGCCTCGGAACGCGCACACTCATCGATACGGCCATCCTTCTCGTGATGCTCTTGAATAATAGGTAGAACCTCATTTTCAAACTCCTCACAAGCCTCTTTCCAAGTCATTACGCTATCCAAATTCTTCGCCATGTATGTCCTCCTCGACCTTACATACATATTATACTAAATTTTGAGCCAGAAGTCAACACCTTTAGTGTCAAGGAAATGTCAAGACCCCATATCGTAGTTTATACCTGTCCAACTGAACGTAGAATTTGCTGTCTCTTCCCAAATGTAGCCCCTAACTGCGCTTTTCGTCTCTGTCTGGGGGCGCTTACCGGCGTTCATCAGGATAGCGCCGTCTTTACGGCGAACAAAACCAAAGATGCTCGGTCGCGGGGCTGTGCCAAGCCAAGCGTTTTTATCTTTTGGGGTCGCTGTAGCGATGATTTTCCAGTATTTAGGCCCCTTTTTGGTCGTAACTGTCCAGTTATCACCATAAGTGCGCGCGTTTTCGTGTTCTTCAAGGCATTGCTGGATAGAGCCGATGAAACGCTCTAAATACCATTCTAGTTCTTCTTGTGTGCGCTCTTCCATTATCACATTCCGTATGCGATTGTTGGCTTAAAACCAATGATTTCTTCGATGTTATCAGCCACAAGCTCAATCTGATATGGACCACTATCAAAATGTTCCTCTGGCGAGTCAAGATACAGGTCCAACCACTCATTTAGGTTCTTGACTTTTGAAGATCCCGGTCCTGCTGCCTGACCCAAAGCCCAAGCGATAAGTGTATCTGCGCCTAGAACCTCAACAATCTCTTCATTAGAATAACTGTCAATGTAATCTTCCCAATGATCACGGGCGTGTTGTCCAGCATCTTCCTCGCTTTTGAAGACGTAGATCTCTGTCCAGTTTCCTGATTCATCTTTTAGAGAGATGACGGCGTGGTCATCAAAACTCGTAACATCACTTTCACCGATGGTGAAAAACTTCTTCTTCATAATTTCTGAATCTAATTTAATAAATGACATTTTGTCCTCTGGAGATAAAGTAGGTATGGGTTCCGGTTTCCGCATGTCTTTGGCGCGGGACCACCACCCTAGCCAACCTTCAACTGGTTTGTCCCCCGTAAGGGGGAACAGCGTTCGTTGTTGGCGTTGAACGCTAGTAATAATCCTTAGTTCTTTTTATAAGAACCCATACCCACTAAATCAAACTTTTGTTTCTACTGTTTTCAGTTCTGCTTCTTGAGAAATCAGGGTTGAACCACGGTTATTACCCTTGATCCACATCACGCGCCAGCAGTTAGAAACGGCTGGACGGTTGACGATGACGCCGACAGAACCTTTAGAATTGCGATTTTGAACATAACTACCAATGTGCATAGATGCCTCTTTGTTTGTGGGACGATGCCCGATTTGTATATACATTATACTAGATTTTGAGTCTGAAGTCAAGACTTTAAATGTCAAGGGAATGTCAAGAGGCTTTTTTGCGCTTTGAAAGACGACTATCGATGTGCTTACGAAGGTCGCCTTTCTGGATTCTCTTGTAAGACCCCTTTGAAACCGCAATAAAAGTATTTGGGTTATCCTTTTGGTGCTCCATAATCTCATGAACCAAACCAGCAGTCATTCGATATTGGTTCTTAAACTTACTCTTACAATCTTCTTGAATCTTTTTACCAAATCGTTCGGGTAACTTACTACCCACAGCCTCAATAAAAAATTCTTCAAACTCAGAGCCACAGGCACCATTAGGGCGCAACGCGGGGTATGCCGAGAACAGAATACAGAGGCTCCTAAGCATTTCGCCAGAAATTGGCTTATCTTCTTTTCTAGGGTTCTTACACTTCATAACAAGTTCCTTAGCCTCACGAACCATATCTACTTCCTCGGATGCGTCCACAGCCGCCTTGAGACTGTTAAATTTCACCGGCACGCCACAGTCATCACCAACAAAACCACCGTCTTCATGGCTACAATACACATACATTCCAGAATTGTTTAGGATGTTTGCATAATCTTGAACCTTTTCGTCGCCAGCATAAACACTGTGAACAAAAGTTTGCTCGGATGTAATGGCAGTCTTACAAGTTTTATTTGTTTGAACAAATAATCTGTGAATATCTGCCTTTGTATCTACATCAATAACTTGCATGGGCATTGTTTCAACATCCGGGTATGTCATTTTGAAAAGGTGCCTAGAGTGGTCGCCATCGAAAACAAACACCTTGCCAGTGTCAGCGCATCGGCCTGCGCGAGGCGGTTGCCACATATCACCGTCAAAGCCTCCACGAACCTTTAGGTTTTTTCGCAGATTCTTTATCTCTGTATCACGATTGATCAGAGAAGGTGTGTTAACTGACAAATCCTCTATTCTTGCGGCATATTCACTGGCTGTCTTTGGAGCATGGTTTATAACTTTTGTGCTGATATCTCCATAGCTGTCTTGCGCGATACCTTTGTTTGTAATCAAATTACTCATTTCAATCTCTCTTCTCTGGGTTGTGTGGTTGAGGCTCTTCCTCAACCTTACATACATATTATACTAAATTTTGAGTCTGAAGTCAAGACTTTTAATGTCAAGGAAATGTCAAGAGCGGTTATCAAAGTATGAAGCAACCATATCAGACGCTTGCTTGAACAAAATAATATTACCCTCGGTCATAACGTCCAGTAGTGCAGCCTTCTCTTTCATAAAAACCTTCGCAAAGTTAGGATCATCCTTGATAATGCTCTTGCCATTGCTGATGAGGTCTGCCAGTTTGACAGTCTTGGCATCGGGTGATGCTTCGGCTGTGTGTTGGCGATCAAGCTCCTTTCTCAACGCTCGGTTACCATCTTCTGGCTTGCTTACGTCGGTCAAGTCGCTGACCAGTGCGGCCACACGAGGGCCGAACTCATCTTTGATTTCCTTGATAGATACTGGAGTATCCTCTACCACGTCGTGCAACAACGCAGCAGCCTGCATCTCGGGATCATCGATAACCTGCTTTACAAGCTCCATAACCTCGATTGGGTGGACGATGTAAGGTTCACCAGTATACTTACGGACCTGACCTTTGTGGGCCTCCGTCGCGAACTCCAATGCTTTCTTTACTACCGTCATATAATCCCCCAGTTTAAAAAATGGTACGCCCTGTAGGATTCGAACCTACGACCCTCGGCTTAGAAGGCCGATGCTCTATCCAACTGAGCTAAGGGCGCTCATTGTTAGCTTAGAAGCCGTTAAGACGGAATACGAAGTTGATCACCCATTGGATCGCCCACGCACCGACACCTAAACAAAGGATCCAGTAAGCCACGCCAAGGCAGGCTCCAAGCGGGTTTTGGAGTGCTGAAGTGATTCCGGTTTTAACACTATCTACTATTTGCATTTTTACCTCGCTGGTTTAAGGGACTGCCGCCCCATTTGTTTATACATTATACACCCAAACGCGGGCGAAGTCAACAAGTAAGATGTCACGAAATGTCACGGAGAACATTATCCTAGTTAAAAAGTGGGCTCTCTCGGACTCGAACCGAGGACCATCCGGGTATGAGCCGGGTGCTCTGACCAACTGAGCTAAGAGCCCTTGAGAACTGAAGTAGGGCTGGGTGGATTTGAACCACCGGCCAATCGCATATAAGGCGACTGCTCTAACCTCTGAGCTACAGCCCCATAAAATGCGCCCCTTGCTGGATTCGAACCAACGACACGCGGATTAACAGTCCGCTGCTCTAACCAACTGAGCTAAAGGGGCTTAAAAACTATCTTCCAATCATTAATATTTCACGGGCTTTGGTAGCCTCGTATTCACCGCCTTCATTCTTCTTTTTCCTGCCGACAGTGTATGTAACATCAAAATATACGAGCTTGTTTGTACCTTTTCTGGTGGTAAAGAAGTTATCGCCCAAGTCCCGATTTGATAAAAGGCAGTATGAACCTTTACTCTTGCTGTCTTCAAAGAATTTGATAACCGTTTCTTGGAAATCATCATCTTTCTTGGTGTTGTAGTCTGCGAACCCTCCTCGATAAGGCGGGTCCAAATAGACAAACGAATCATTACAGGCATGTTCTAAGGTTTCTTTAAAGTCTCCATCCAAAATGGTCGCGTTCTGTAGTGCGACGTTCCAAGATAACACGTTGTCCTTATCATAAATCGATTCTTTGTGCCTCATGAGGCCACATGGTGTGTTGAATAGGTCAGTGCCTGCCTTGGCTTGCCAAACGCCGTTAAAGGCCGTTTTCATAAGGAAATAGAGGTATGCTGCTCTCTTGGTTGCGCTCCAGTTATGGAGATTCTCTTGGTACAAAGCACGAGTCTTAAAGAAGAAAGTTCTTCGCGAGGGACGGATTTGATATATCTTGTCCCAATCGTAAGTATTCCCTTTTAACTTGTATTTCTTTTCTAAATCTTTATCAGGCGCGCCGCCTTCAAGACCTAACCATTCTGTTTTCTTCTTGCCGTCAGTTACAGTAACTTGCTTGTAAGTCGGCGGGAGAAGTGCAATATACTGAGATTCTAGGTCGTCAAGAATGTCACAAAAATCTTGTAAGTCACCCTTGATAGCTCGATAAATCTCCATAATGTATGGATTTATATCATTAATCACAAATTTAGCACTTGGATTTTTGGCGTATGCCCATGTAAATACGGCTCCACCACCAAAAAAGGGCTCGATGTATGTATCAAAACTCTCCGGTAGATGTTTAGCAAAAGTATCGAGCAACTTGGTTTTACCACCAGCCCACATAAACAATGGCTTCATTAAATAATCTCCATGATCTGTTCAGCTACATCTTTGATGTTTGTAAAGTCTGGCTCTATGATTGCATATGGAACACCATACAAATCAACTTTCAATTTATTCTGATAGTCTTCCCTCTGAAAAGTATCTCCCGAAAAGGCTAGGAAGATTGGATACTTTGGTGTGTTCGGGTGCATCTCTCTGACCGTCTTTACGACGCCCTCCGTGATCATCTTGTAAACCCTCTCATGGGCGTTACCACCGTTGTTCCCTGTTTTCTTTTCAATAAATACGAACCGGCTTGTTTCGTTGTTAGTAACTTTAGCATCAAGTATTATGCCTTTGCCATTGGGATAAATTTTCACCTTTGGAGGCTTTAGTTGGACGGTGTAATGGTCAGGTAGGCTTTTCGCCAGATGTCTGACGAACTCGTTTTCACCAGTGTCTCCTGTGACCCTTGCTCCCATCTGCCAGTTTCCGCGATTAGATAAATGATTTGCGCTCATACTACCTTCCTACCCATCGGGCATCGCCGACGGTCATAACGGGCTGGTAGGCCCCTTTATTAAATGATGGTGCTGAGCAACGGGAACGATGGTCGGCCACTCGATGGGCACGACGATCTCCACATTCCAAACACAGATGATAACCTAATTCTAGGCGACGAGCAGGATACTCTTCACCACACAATTTACATTCAGCCAATGCAACCCCCACGCTACATATACATTATAGCACGTCCCCGTGCCGAAGTCAAGCAGAAAATATAAAAAACTTTAAGCGTCTGCTGGTTCTGAACCGAGCCACCAGAGAACAACGTGTTCAAAGCCTAGTTCTAAGTCTTTTTTAAGCATCGCATCGTCGATCACTTTCTTGATTTCTACTGCCTGCTTCATCTCTTCTTTCGTAATATCCAAGTCGCCAAGTTCCAAAACCATATCTTTCAAGCTCCGTTTGCTCATGTGAGTATCTTATTAAGGTGTGTAGCTCTCCCACACATATATATTATAACCGCTTGGGGGGTCTGTGTCAAGGGTCTTGACACATTTTTTACATTATCGCACTGACATGAGTTCATCGTAGGCTTTGGCCTTTAGATCTGAAAGTCTCTTTAACTCCTCGCTCCTGCGAAGCACCTTGAAAGCTAGGTTTTCAACAGAAAACTGTCCTGCTCCCTCTAGCCCAGCCTTTCGCATATTCCGTATCTTTGTCTTCAATCGGTCGATTGCGTCCAATACTTTATCTTCTTCGCCGTCTTTCATCATTCGCTCAATATCATCGATGCGATCTGACATATCCTGTGCCTTCTTCTCTATATTTGCATAGTCGATACTGGCTGCTTCGGGCTTTGGTTCGGTCAACCACTCGTCATTCTCAACCGAGTAAACCCCAGTTGAAAGGTGGGGTTCGTTAGTATCTTGGAAATAGATTTCTACCTCGTAGTCATCCATATAAATGTCGTGAGTGTTGTTCCAGTTCGTTTGTAGATTTCTAAAAAACTGACTTACAAGCTCTTGATTGTCATCCACCTTAGTGAAGTCTAACAGGATGTGGAGGTCCACGTCCGAGAACTTTGACCAGTTGTAGTTAGCCAAAGAGCCGGTTAAAGTTATATCTTCAACATCTATATCAAATGGAAGATCAATAATAAAGTCTTTTACAATCTTTAAAAGTGCTTCTCTAACCTCGGGCTTTAACTTGTCGCCCTCCCAAACATTAGGTTCCAAGGTATCATTTACCTCGAAAGAACGGAGAGCGTCAGCACTGATCTTCTCCTGTAGTCCTTCAAACCTTAGCTTTGACGTACCGGCTCGTTGGACCTTCCCCGTAAACGGTGGTCCACTCTTCTTATTCTTAATACCGCCCATCGTTGAGTAAATGTCATTTCTTCGGCGCTGGGCTTTGTATCGCTTTTGTGCTGCGGATTTAAATGGAGTTTGTTCCATCGCTTCCGTCAGGCGCTTGAAGTTCTTCCATTTACTTGAAAAGGACATTTAGTTCCCCATTTTATCAATAGCAGAGACTAAAGCCTTTGCATCGTTAAAGTCAATGTCATCCTCACCAATGCCTTCGGCTCTGGCTTCTTCCTGCCAGTATTCCAAGCAGCCTTCAGCGTTAGGATTGCGTCTGCAATATTCCTCTTGGAAGTTACCTTCTCGCAACTTCTGGATCTCTTCTTTGATGATTTCTTTCAATCTGTTCTTTGTAATTCTCATTGTAAAAGCTCCTCTTTACACAATAAATAGTCTAAAACTCTTCTTGTCGTCCATCTGCCCAAGTAATAATCGTCTTGTTATCTGGGTGTGGACTGACGTGTACTTTCTTGAAATCACTTAGGCTTTCAAAGATCGCGATAGAACCCCTTGGAACCGGCGTTAGCCAGTGTAGTACCACCTGACCAGTTGCATACTGAACACCCTCAATCACAACTCCCGTGCCTGAGATCCCCGATTCGTCACCTTGGCGGCAAACTGTGAAAGTCTCAATACCGCGAGGGGCAAACTTTGTCGGTGGCTTCGGCTTTAGTTCCTCGGCATCAGTTGCAACTCTATCTTCTTCTGGCTGGTTTAGATTATCTTCCATAGTTTAAATCCTTATGCGTCTCCGACAGGTTCCATCTTTGAGAGCATTTCTATAACTTGCTGCTCTTCCATTACTACTTTGGCTGCTTTGTCGGATTCGTGTATTTCATCTAACATAAACCAAAGCGATTCGTTCTCATCCTTATAAATCTCAATCTCTTTTAAAAGATGTTCGATTATAACAATAAGTTCTGCTTTGGTTTTGTTCTTCAAGGGTTGTTCTCCCATACACTAAATAGTATAACACGATGGTTTTCATTCGTCAAGTGATTCGAGATTAAAATCTAATAGATCTGTCATCAACTTCCAGATAGGCACGATGTGAACGACATCTTCTATCGCGGTTGGTGTTCCAATCACATCGGTGCCCACTCCCACAGCAGTTAGGACACCAATCAAGCGACCCCATTCATCAAAGACACCTGATCCTGATGCTCCGCGCCAAGCATAGGAGTGCATATAATAATTTCCCTCACGGTTAATCGCAGAGATATAACCTTTGATTGTATACATAGCATCATCGTTGGGGTAGCCCGAATAAAGTGTGTTCTGGCCTACTTTTATGCTAGCCGGTTTGATTGGTCTGAACTTAACCGGCTTTAGGCTTGAGTGATTAGAAGGTAGCAGGACTGCGAGATCATTGTGAGCATCGTAATAAACGACCTGTGCCATAGTGGACTCTCCTAACGATTCCACACCAACCAGCCACGGAGGGCCGCTTATGACGTGTGCGGCTGTCACAACGATAGTGTGGCCCTTGTATTTAAATGCTGTGCCTGTGCCAATTGAAATGTTGTCATCGGGCCCGATCGATAAAATACGCACCGTTGCGTTTCTTGACTTGGCTATTAAACTCGTTGTTGTCTTTACAACCTGCAATGTTGGCGCATCTTCTGTTGTGTTACAAACCTCGATTGAAGGCTGCGTACACGACAGCGCCAAGAAAGACATTATCCCCCACAATATGTATCTCATAAAATTACCCCCCTATAAGTATATAGGAGGTTTTTGCTTAAAAGGTACTATGTATCAGGTTTTAGCGGGTTTTGAAATAGGAGTTCTACTTTTTAAGTGTCTTTTTAACAGCTTTGAGAAGTTGAGCTATTAACTCTTCAATTTCCTCTGTTGTCCCGCCTGAGCCAGCAAGAAGTTCATCTACGTCGGTAACAAATCCGTCTTCGAACATAGAGAACTTGTATAAATCTTCTTTAGATAGTTTTGGCTCTGGGCGAGCGCGGTCGGGAGGAAACTGAAGAACATTCCCTTCTAATAACTTTCGCCAGTTTTCAATCAGTAGTTTCATTTCGTTTTACCAATGCGATGATGTCATCTAACTTAGATGATACACCTGTTTCAAAAAGAGGAGGGATAATAGAATGAATAAGGCACTTGGTCCCGGCTGTGAGCAGCAGAAAACTGATACCCATGGCGTGTTTCATGTGCTCGACATAAGTTTCGTTGTTCTCTTTAAGATGCTTCATTTTTACTTTGCCATTCAAAAGAGATTTTGTCTTCGTCGATAGGTCCGCCAGCAGCCCAAGTATAGCAGGATCGGGCTGAATGGCATTTGAAATGGTGCATCCAACAGTAGCCTAAATAACCTTCTTCATCCTCAATAGGTTGTGAGGTAGGGCCGGGCATACATTCCTTCATACGCGGAGAAATGTCAAAAGCGGTGCAGTTAGAACATTTAGATTTCTTTGCAACCTCTGGCTTTGTATTCCAGTGTTCGGCTGCTCTAACCCAATACTCTTCATCAGCAAGGTTCAAGGGGCCATACTGGATGTGTTCTGCTTGAATAGCGGCGTTACGGTTCTTTGTATTCAGTTCAAGGTCTTGAGTTGGCTTAGGGCAAACCATCTCTTTAACCTCGTTTATAAATCGTTTCCAGTTTTCAAGCAGTAGTTTCATTTTACCAAGCCTTACACGACCAATAGCGGGCTTTCCACTTTGGTCCGGGGTTATCACAGTTATGTCGTGCTCTAAACGACTTTCTACGGGCTGGAATGTTCTTCTTGATCTTCATATTTTTGTCGCCGAAGTTAACTTTCACAACATTGCCCTTCGCGTTCTTCACATAAACCTTAGACTTTTTGACATCGCCTCTCGTTGGTTTGTTAAGAGTAACCTTTCTTCCTTGATACTCTGCTTCTTCAAGTGTTTCGCCCTCGGCTAGATACTCATAATAAACATTCTCAAGTTCTTCGTTGATGATTTCCATCAGTCTTTGTCTGTCCATACCCAAGCCTTCGTTTTTCTTTGCTTTCTTACCCCAAGACTTGCCCTTACCCTTCTCTTTGCAAGCTCCGGGTGTAGGACGACAGGCTGGGTATTTGGATCGCTTCTCGCCCTTCTCACGGCCACAGGCTTTATAGCCTCCATCACCGTCTGGTGCGTTGCAGTCAACCCAACCGCCCTTCTTGCCTTTGGCTCCCTTGCGACCAAACCAATCACTAAGACTGGATTCCTTACTGGATTCCGTTCCTGCTTTCTTTTTCTTCTCGTCCATCACAGACTGAAGCTCTTGCATAACAATGTCTTTGATTTCGTTTTTATTCATTCTCTTAGTTTTCCTCTTGGAAGCCTCTTTTCTTTCCTTGGCATAATCAAAAGACTTTTTCAATCGCGCTTTGACCTTTGGGTCTTTTGCATTTTGGTAGGCGGCTCTTGCTCGCTGGTGAATCAAGTTAATGATTTGTGACTGTCGTTTGTGTGATTTGGATTTAAATGATGCTTTTGATAGTGTATCCTTGATGTCTTGGACAGTTTTAAACTTTACTGATACTGTGTCTTTCGGGTTTTCATCAGTATATAGTCTTCTGCTAGAGCCTTTTGGCTTTTTACCTGTTCCTTTCTTTGGGTCACTCATTCTTGTTTTCCTCCATTGTCTTCAACATTAGAGGTTCCATTACTTTTTTTCGATGTCTACCTCGGCATCATCGTCAAGAATGTAATCACCATTCTTGTGCAAACCAACGTCAACCATATCATCTAAGATAACTTTAACCTCAGCTTCATCAGCATCCACTGCCTTCACGATAGCATCCAGCCCAGCAGCACCACCCTCATCCTTCAATACTTTGCGGATTTGGGGTTCTATGGCCTTCACATCCTCTTCTTTGAGGTCTTTCCAGATCTTACCTCTGCGACACTGGACGACAGCCCCAGAAGCGTAAGCAGAAGGCCACACATCATACTTGCTTTTTGCGATTCTGGTGCAGCGATCGTCTTTTTCAAGGATGACATTCATCATTTCTTCTCTTACCATCTTCTCAATGCTTTCATTAACTTCGTCAAAGTCGGCGGTAATTATATTAACAAAGCCGGGATACATCATACCGATAATACCTTCTTCTATCATCTCTTCAACAACCTGCATAGCAGTTTGTTCTGATGTATCATACTCATCGGCGATGAATACCATTAAATCGTTTTTACCTATCTTTTGGGTTACTCGGCCCTGCGCAAGATCGGGAAACTTCTTAGCCAACATTCGCGCAACCTCTTCGGGATCTGGACGAAAGCCTGCTTGTTCCAAGTCGTCAAGGTCTGGGTTGATCCTGTCTTCTAAGGATTCTCCAAGCTCTTCCTCCATCATGCTCTGGCGAAATGCTTCAGCTTCTTCCTCAGCAGCCAGATCCTCGGGCGACAAGGAAGCACGCCAACGGCGATCATAATCTTTTCGTTCTCTCTCTTCTTTCTCTCTCCTCTCCATGTCCCGCTGCGCCTGTGTTTTTTCCTTAGCGTCAATTGCTCGTTTGTGGATATCGACCGACGATGCCCCCGGACCCTTCTGCCGCTTCTTCTGCATCTTCCGCAGGAGATATAGCGGTAGGAAATTGGATTCTTCTAATTTATCTTCTGATAGAACAGCTTCAAGCTCTTCCTTGATGATTTCTTTAAGTTGTGACTTTGTGATTTTCATCTTTTACGCTCCACTGATAAGATTATATCGCCATCATCTGTAGTCCATTCAAAGATGTCAAGGTCTTGGCCGATTCCATCGAGTTGGATCCTCAGCTTGCCGTCGCGGGATGCGTCCATCATAAGATCTTGCAACTGACCAACAGTAAACTGGTGTGCGCCTTCTTCCAAGGTTGAGAGTTCTTCTTTGATTATTTCTTTAAGTTGTGTTCTTGTGATTTTCATTTTATTGCTATCCTTCCAATGGCGAGACTGTATTTGTCTCCAATGTTATAATTAGTTATGTTTTCTGGTTTAATCCATTCATAGTCGCTATGTTCTTGACTCAAGCTTATCTTTCCTTCCCAATCATAGGCAGCATAGAAAATTACTTTATCGTCTGTATAAATCTTTGTTGCTTTGTCTAGGTCTAAACTTGTTTCTTCCCAGACTTCTCGGTCTAATGCATCGTCTAGTGCTTCGTCCTTTTCGACGTGGCCACCGGGCAAGTCCCATTCCCACGGTGATTCCTTACTGATAACTTTCTTTGAACGACGGAGGATCAATACTTTGTCATCGTCTCTGACCATTACAACCTTGACGACCCTTTGCATGTCCTGACCCTCCATTAAGAATTTATTAAACCTCTCAATAAGTAGTCTCATTTATCCAATCTTTTCAACGACCCACTTACAATGTCAATAACACGGACGCCGGGAACCAGTTTGGATGAGTTGATTTCTGGCACTAAAACCTGTCTTACGAATGTTTCGGGGCGTGTTGAATCAGAGTCTGGGTGAAACTTAATCCTTGCCTCAATAACTTGTCTTGCTCGGCCTTGACTTAAATCATCGTGGCCAACAACGGTCACACCTTCAATAGCACGGATACGATTTAGTTTTTGTTCAATACCGCCACCAGTATCACGATCAACTTGGATCTTTAAGTTAACTTGGTACAGCCTTGTTTCAAATGCTTCTTGCTCCATAATCAAAGACTGGGCGATCTCACGGAGTTCTGATTTCTCTCTTGCGGCGGCTGCTCGTTGCACTGCGTCTGCTGACCGATCATAAAGCCGGTCTATTGCCCTCTCAGCCGCTTGGTATAAAACATCAATGTGTTTGTCGAGGTAATCCAAGAACGCTTCGGTGTGCTCAAAAACAGCACTCTCAATGGTTCGAGGAGACAGTTTAAACCTGATGTTAAATCCTACTCTAAACTCCTCACCAGACGCACCTGCGATCTCCCTAGACGGAATAATCTGCGTAGCAAATCCAGTGTCGAATGAATAAGGCATCAGCCTCCGCATATCCATCGGCTTTCGCTTAAATTCTGTGTCAAAGGGAAGGGGAACCTGCTGGTTTGCTGCCTTGAAGCCTTCGTTCGCAAGTTTCTTAAACTCCCTACGCAGTGAGGCCGAAAGGTTATCGGCATTAAGTTCCATACCTCGGGTGAATGTGGTATAAACATTTCTACCTTGTGAATCGCTTGCTGGTCGCGGTTCCAACTCATAGAACCCCGGTTTGGCCGGAACAAGCATTAGTTTTTCCCGTGGGATGTTTAACGCGATGTCGATGCCATCGCCGGGGTCGTTCTCGTCATACATCACGGCAAGGTTCTTAAACTCTTTCCCGGCTTTGAAATCGTCTCCATAATACTTCTCAACGGCTTTTTCAAACTTACCCGGTGGCAGATACTCTTCTGCGATCAAGGCGCGTCTAACGATGCCGTAGGCGCTATTGTAGTTAACATCAAAGTCTTGTTTAAACTCATCAACAGAGCTATCAAAATCATCAACGCCCGGTGTTCCAGTGCGTTCAACCCCAAAAGTGACATCAAGCATTACTCTAATCCTTGCGCCTTTGGTGCTGTCAGGGATGTCTGTTTCTTCGGCTCTGATGTTATAGTCGCTGTTGAAATAGATACCGTAGTCGTAAAGGGCTGTATGGATAAGTTCTTCAAACTCACGCTGTGCGCCGTAATCACTGGATTCCTCGGGGACCATAGTCCTGCCTTCTTTATCCTCCCAGTCATCGCCAAACTCAAAGCTAAACTCTACGCTGCCGCCACCTTGGACATAAAACGGCATTTCATCCCAGCCTTCTTCAACATCGCCATAGATGCTAACAAGCCCTTTGCCTTGCCCGGTGCGGTCTGTATTGGCAACGCGGACGATCTCTTCTACTCGCTCGGCGGCATTTTCCATTTCGCTTTCTACATCGCCGATAGCCTCGCCATAATAATCTTCGTGGTCGTAGGCTACTCTTTCGTAATCGTCAATCAAAGACTCGTAGAATGGTGTATCTTCAAATAGCGCAAGAACAAGGTCACCTATCTGGCCACCTCCTTGCTCTTGGTCTGCGTATTCACCACCGACGCGGATCCATTCGCTAGGACTCAAGAAACCTTCTTTAAAGTTACCTTCTTCGTCTGCCCACATATCTTTTTGTTTCTCGCGCATCCAACGGCGAACAGAAGGTAGAAAGTCGGGAACGGCGATACCATACACGCGGTCTTCAACCACGCCAAACTCTTCGTCGGTTTCCCTATTAAACATTTTATAAATACGGACTCGCGAGATAGGCTCGGGGCCTTCAAGGTCAATAGCATTGTCACCAAAGATTTCTTCGGCGTTCAACCTATTCTTTAAATCATACTCATCAACTTCTTGACCTCGCACAAGATAAGCAACCATACCGTGGCCACGCGACTCGTCAACAGCGCAGTTGAAATGCGAGGAACCTTCGGAGTGGCAAGAGCGAGTGGTGCTAAAGTCTGACATACGGGCAACATCGATAGGATGCCGGGAAATAATAATGTGGTTTGGTGTTCTGGTGAGGCCGTCGAAGTCGTTAAGATACGGCTTCAAAAAGAACTTTCTAACATTCTCCATTTCGCGGAGGTCGTTTTGGTTTTCTTTCCACCACGCTTTATCTTCGTCGCTACCCATTCTTTGGATTAACTTACCCAAAGATACTTTCTTGGTGCTTGTTACTTTCTCGCCTGCTCTTGGGCCTTTCGGGATAACCTTTTCTTCTTCCTTTTTCATTTCAAGGACAGGAAGAACCATCGGAACATCGTATTCTCTGCCGTCTTCGTCCCGGTTCTTTTGGATGACCGTCTTGGTTGTAAAGGCTGGCTCCCAACCTTGATCTACGAGACGCTTGAACAGTTCCGTGCCGCCTCGTTGGATTGTGTTGCCCATCGGGAACATAACACGCATTGGTCCTGACTTGCCCAAGCGATCAAAATTGGGCACATCTCTAAAGAGTTCCTTAAAAGAATACTTTGGGGTATGTCGGTCTGGCGTGCCGTCTGCGATATACTTCCTGACTATCTTTCGGGCGTTCTTTGATAGTTCGGTAACTTGTTGTTCCTCTTCAAGCACGCTTTGCTTGAACCTAGAAACCATTGAGTGAAAGTCCATTTGTAGTTCTCCGTACTATTAAATAGTTTGCGACAAAAAGAAAGACACCCCCGTTTGAGAGTGCCTTGGAAAAAAATGGCGCGAGACTTTATTCTTTAACTCTGTTATAATCGTCTTCGAGCCGAACCACGTCGTCTATCTCTGGGGTGCTGACCTCGATTAAAGTTACATCCACGTTTGACGGGGCCTCGAACCGATGAACCACGCCGGGTGTAATCCTGTATGATTGTCCCATCCTGAGTTCAATGATCTCTTGCTTTTCTTTGTCGCCAACGTGAAGTAGGAGACGACCTCTGAGAACATAAACGGTTTCATCTTTCTGTTCGTGATACTGTAAAGAAAGTTTATGCCCTTGCTCTACAAAAAGTATCTTTCCTAAATACTTTTCTGTAATCGCCCAGCGTTCTTCGTGACCCCAAGGCTTATCTACTATTGTATTCACTCTACCTCCAAAGTTGTACCCCAAGGATACAACACGCTAAAAAGAAACACGTTATTGTTTTCCAAGTAAAAGGTGTCTCGTTCATAAAATACCAAGTTAAAAGTGGGAACGGCACCCAAGAGGCGCAGAACGCCAAGAATCTGGGCATCCACAACTCTCCGCTTTCACCCGCTGCCATTACCCAACCAAACAAAAACATAAAGCCAGCGGGCAATCCAAATATTAAAACCGCAAGGTACTCCTTACCTTTCCACCAATCAAACACCATATGGCTATTTAACTGAAACCACGATAGTGTATGACCAGCCATAAAAAGTGCGATGGCTTTCCAATAAATTATATTCATCATTTGTCCCCCCGGACTAAGGTTTTCCAATGTCTGCCCCATAAGTAGTGGGGTCATTTGCCCACTTCACATATTCAAACAAATGTTTCTTATAAAAGTTATGATACAATCTTCTGTCCAGCTTTACACCTAGTCGTATTGCTAGTTTCTCGCCTTCGTCCCACGCTGCAACTTCTTCACGGAGAACATCAACTCTGCGTGAAATAGTTTTACTTTTATCTTGTTGGCCATAGGGATATAATGTTTCATATCTTTCTCTGGAACGAATGATAACATGGCCTGCTTCATGTAAAATAGTATAAAGTTGCAACCGTTTGCGCTGATTTGTGTTCACAGAGACGCAAGCGTGACCGTTTGGCTTCCAATAAGCATTAGCCTCATCATCACCAAAGATCACGTCCACACCGTACTCTTCTATTAAATATATCTCAACAGCATCTATATCTTGCTGGAAGACTTGATCATCCAAAGTCTACCCCTTCAGAAGTTCTTTCTCGTAAAGTCCTAGTTTCTTGCCGACAAGGGCTGCTTCGCCAACGACGATAATGTCGATGCCGGTTTGTCCTCGGTCCATAAAAACCTTGGTAAAAGACTGGCGCTCGTCCATGCCTTCTGGCAGTAAGCCTTCTTTCAACACGGTGTTCATGCGGGTATCAGGACGAATAGCAACAACATGCTTTGGGTTAATATAAATTTCTCTTAGTGTATACTTTGAAGTTCCACGCATAGCGGAAGATACTTCATTGAATACTTCAATTAGTTGTACCATTTGTATCCTCCTGTGGTTGTAGCATACTCGTCATGTCTTGCAACCTTTCGCTCATATCATTCAGTTTTTCCAAGTCCATATCTTGCCGTATTGGTGGATTTATAGTAGAAACATACCCACCAAGTATAGCCTGACAATCTGCTAACCTCTGATCTATTTGATACATAGACTGCCGCGTTGCGTCTATAATGCTAGCTGCTACCTCTACTTGGCCCTTATCCAGAAAAGTAGAGGTTGTGTTTAGTTCGTAGGTCCAATCCATAGAAGTAGGTAACAATCTCTTCGCTTCATTAAGCACGTTATTCAACTCTGTAACATACTGTACTTTAACTTCCATCTTCAGCCTCAATAATAGCGTGATCGGTAGTGATCAAAGTTCCTGCTGCTGATGCTGCGTTCTGTAAGGCTGTGATTGTAACCTTAACTGGGTCAATAATGCCAGAACCAATCATGTTAGTCATCTTAGCAGCCTTGAAGTCCCAACCTCGGTCACCCTTTGCTCTCTGAACCATGGCCAAGATTACATCAGGACTTTCACCAGCGTTCTTTGCCATCTGGCGTAGTGGTTCTGCGACTGCCTTATAGACAATCTTTCCATAGCCCTTTGTGTGTTTTCTACCACGGACAAGAGCAACGCCGCCACCCGGAACAATACCTTCCAACTGTGCTGCTCGCACTGCTTCAAGTGCATCTTCAATACGATGCTTCTTCTCAATCATCTCAATCTCTGTTGCAGCACCAACTTTAATAACTGCAACACCAGATGCAAGTCTTGTAATCCGTTCTTGGATACGCTCACACTCACGAAGACTTTCAGTTTGTTCAAGTTCTACTTTAAGATTATCAATCTGGGTATCGACATCTTCATAGTTTCCTTTACCACCGACGATCGTGGTCCAGCCTTTTAGAACATCAATCTTCTTACAAGTTCCAAGATGTTCCAGCTTCACGTCTTTAAGTTTAAGACCTGCGGACTTAGTTGTGTATGCTGCTCCTGTAGAGAGACATAAGTCTTTAAGGATGTTCCTGCGCTCCTCACCATAACGAGGAGCCTTGATTGCTGCGATCTTCATAGTACCACGCATCATATTCATAATGAGTGCTGCGTGTGCTTGCCCTTCGATGTCAGAGGCGACGATAATCAACGGTCTCCCTTCTCTTGCGACTGTTTCAAGAACTGGTAGAATGTCTTCCACTTTATCAATCTTACAGTCTGCGACAAGAATAAGAGGATCTTCGTACACAACTGCTCCACGGCGTTCGTCATTGATAAACGCTGTCGCCGTATAACCAGAATCAAAACGAAAGCCCTCGGTCAGATCAAGACTTGTCTCTAGGGAACGGGCTTCCTCTACGGAGATAGAGCCGTCCTTGCCAACACAGTCAACTGCTTTTGCAACCAGCTTTCCAATAGCTTCATCATTGTTCGCGGAGATGGTTGCAATATGTGCAATGTCTTCTTCGCTTTGGATAGGTCTGGCCATATCTTTTAGGTTCTGTACATACTCTTCAACGGTTGCGTCAATCTGTCGCTTCACGTCAATAGGTGATGCACCAGCCACAATGTGGCGCTGTGCGCCGTGCAGGATAGCTCTAGCGAGCACTGTAGCGGTTGTAGTACCATCACCAGCAACCGAGTTGGTCTGCCGTGAGGCTTGCTTAATGATCTGTGCTCCGACGTCCTCAAAGGGATCGTCAAGGTCCACAAACTCTGCGACTGTTACGCCGTCTTTTGTGATAATAGGTCGCTTTCCTGCTTGTTTAATGATTACATTACGCCCCCGGGGGCCAAGCGTTGAAGCAACGTTATCAGCAAGTTTATCAACACCAGCGATGATCTTCTGACTTAACGAAGACCCCGCGTCATAACTCTTAGACAATACACACCTCTCTGTTGTCTTTATAATATAACCACCCTACACTTGCTTGTCAAGCAGTTATTTGATTTATTCTGTGTCCGCTAGGTCGGCTGTCTTGGTTTCAATGGTTTCAGCAGCACTAATCGCTGTTGTGGCTTTTGTATTATCTTGTAGACCACCAGCAAAGTAACCTTGGATGTTTGTAGTCAGAAGTTTAAGGTTTTCAAAAATCTCAAAGATGTTTTGATTTAACATGGCACCAATCTTGTTAAGCACTTGCTGGACGTTGGAAGCTCCGATCTCCAACTGGCCGATGCCAACTTGGGACTGGCCGCTTGGGAACAAGTCTCCTGCTTGATCTCCTGCGAGTTTGGCAACATTAAGAACCATACCCTGTGCCAAGTTAAAGTGTCCGTTAGAAACGTAACCATAAGATATTTCCAACGCCTTAATCTTAACATCGGGAGATGCATTATTGTAAAAAGCGCGTGAGCGTTCAACGAGTTCTTTCTCATCCAAATCATCGTAGAAATACATTTCGTTTAGAGTGGTCTGTCGTCTTTTGGATTGTTCATCACGCTTATAACGATTAAGCAACGCATTGCTAGATTGAGAAATAGCCTTATAAATAGCAGTTTGTTTAACTTCAGCATTATTTAGGTCGCTATCTTTGAGCGCAGAGGCTCTTAGAGCCTGTATAACAGGGGCTACCTTCATACCATCCTTACCGCGTATTTTCTTGCCACCGAACAACTCGTCGTTCTTAGCAAAATCCATTGATTGTTTCAGATCTTCAAGATTAATCGTCGCGAGTTCTTCATTGTCAGAAACGATACCAGATAAGATTTCAAAGAACTGGTTCTCCATTTCTTCTGCGCTGGGCATACTTGCGCCTTTCTCGGGCACTCCCTCAACGCTTTGGCCATTTGATTCAATGAAGATCTTTGGAAGAAGGATGTTTTTACGAGAATCCTTACTTGAGTTAGCGATGATGTTATAAACATTACTGAGGTTGAAGTTGAAACGATACCAGTTTAAGGTGCCTTCTTGTTCCCCTGCTTCACCGGAAAGATTCTTTGTAACAACGATGTATTGCATTGTGTTTTTAAATTCAGGTTTTCTTAAATCTCGGGACAAGTCAGTAAAAGAACCACCAACTTCAAGACCACCCTCTCTATAAAGTTTCAAACTGATAGGTACGCCGTTCTCGTCGGTCAAGTCAGCAATCGTGCCTTCGCCGGTTGGAACCTGCTTACCGCCTAACAGAACACCCAAGAAAGATTCAAAAGAGAAGCCTGCGGAGGATGCGTTAAACTGGGTTAGGATCTGGGTTAATGTTTTAAAGAATACAAGATAAGATAAAGCCTTTCCAATGTTCTCTTTCATATTGCCTGTTTCCAGACTACGAATCATTTCGTCATCCATCTTATAAAAGTTAGATAGATCTGCGATCTTAACAGTAAGATCGGCGCCGGGTGCAATACCAGATAAGAACTGGGCTAACTGGCTACGCTGTTCAGAAGGCACTTCCACGCCTTCTCTAGTTTCCATTGCGGACCAGCCGATCTCTGAGACAGGAATGTCAGGAATAGAGTTAAAAGTCAGGGTTTGAGTTCCCATTCTTTCGGTCAGTAAGTAATCATCTGGGGCTGGCATCTCTGCCAAAACTTCCCCAATAGACTCCATCAAAAGGTTCAAAGATAGTTTTTCTTCTTCGTTTCCTTTCTTATTAAAATGGTTCTCAATCAATAAATCCCAGTTGGTGCTCATTATAAAGGCTCCTATAATACAATAAATAGTATTTTATGCAGGTAAAGTTAAGACGCCGACAGAAAAACCTTTAAGTCCTGCGTTGCCTTCCCAAGTTCCGACGTTGGTGCGGTATCCTTTTTTGATACTGCTTTGAATAATAGTTACTTTGCCTTCTTCATTTTCATCGGCATAAGCAAGGTAAGTATGACCATATGAACCATTCACAACTTCATCATCTTCCATAAGATCTTCATCGTTAAGACCCAACTTGCCCCATCTCTGGACAACGTGCCAATGACCGGGGGTTAGTGGGGGCGCGAAGTCTTCAACGTCTGCACAGTAAGCGATGGTTCCGCCTAGCTTTTCTTGAATCGCTATAAGTGCGCTCCACGGCTCAGTCCACTCATAAACGTTTGCTTGCTTCCACCATTCGGTGTCTTGGCCTGCGTAGCGAGAAACTGAGGTTTCCCTTACACCATCTGCTACATCGAGACACCACATTGCACAAAGGGTGCAACAAGGTAGGTTTTCATTGTGAGCGATCTTGGTTAGTGGAGCGCGCGCGTCCAACACAATCCAACCTTTATCTTTTAAGTTCATACTTAATCTCCTATACAATGATGTCAGCAAAGCCGTGTTTAACGGCTTCTTCTGCTGTTAAGTAAATATTAACTTTCTTTTTGAGGAGAGCGCGTAGTTTGCGTTCTGTAAGATTAGTTTCGTCACAAATAGCTTTGATGTAAGATTCTTGAATAGCCTTGACTTCTTTCATCTCGTTGTCCAATTGATGCATTGGGCCTACTGAGCCTCCGATAACAGAGTGGATCATAACACGACAGTGCTTACCAATCCTACGTTTGCCTTTGGTTCCTGCGGCGAGGATGAGAGTACCGGCTGACATAACTTTGCCTAGGCCGAATGTCTCAATCTCAACTTCCTCTTTGATGTATCGCATTGCGTCATAGATTGCGAACATGTCATCTGCATTGCCACCGTTTGTGGATACAACAATCTCAATCGGTTGAATAACCTCTTTTAGTTCTTCACACTTAGGGTCTTCTGGGTTGACCAGTTCTTGTGTTTTTGCTGAGTGTTTGAGAAACCAAAGGGCAGAAAGAATGTCTCTGCTTATCTCCTCGCTGATGTCACCGATAAGTGTCATAGTGCGTAGTTCTGGTTCTTGTGCGCCAGCCCCTAACATCAAAATCTTAGAGAGTGCGTCGTCTGAACTTTCTTTTTCAGTCTCAGGCTTTTCTTCTTCTAGCTTCTTAACCCTACTCATTACTTTTGTCCTTTCTTATAAATTTTATTTAACATACTCATACCTGTCTTCCAATCTACATAGCGTGCCATTTTACGATACTTCTCTGGATAGGCTGCGAGCAGGTTGCTTACTGCTGCATTTTTCCAAGCAGTAAAGTTATAATCGTCAACATTCTTTGTTAACTTTATGGTATGATCTGGAACTTCCATCTCTTCCATAACACGGTATTTAATACTTTGCATGTACGCAACCGATTCTGCTACGGTTGCTAACATTACAAGAGCGTTCTTTTCGGCTTCCCTAACATAAAGACCTGTCTGCCCTAACTCCATAAAAGAAGATAACACGCGATAGACTAACACGCCACTAAAAAAACCAATAAAAAATAATAACCAATCCATCAACGCCTCAAAATAAAGGCCACGGTAAGATAACTCACCGTGGCCTTCAATCTACTACAGTTTTAAAATCACTTCTTGCTCGCGAGTCTTTCCATGATACGGCTAGTGATTGTCTCAGCCAGTTGATCGCGCTTCTTAGCAGCAGCGATTCTCTTGGTTACTCTGCGAACCGTTTCTTCAATCATTTCTTCTTCGTCGAGGACATCTTCTGCGGCATCATCTGCCATATCCATCTCGGCGTCGTCCATAGCCATTTCAGCGTCGTCCATTGGGGCGTCTGCCATGTCATCCATAGGAGGAGCGTCGTCAGCAGCGGTCACCTCAACACCAGTAACTCTCGAAATGGTGTCGGCGAGTGCGTCAACGAGAGCCTCAACGGAAGCCTCGGAGGTATCTTCCATTTCTGCTTCGTCGTCCATGTCCATGTCCATATCAGCTTCTTCAGCGTCCATATCCATATCAGCTTCATCTTCAGCGTGCATATCTTCGGCGTGCATATCCTCTTCGTGAGCCGCTTCCATAGGAAGGCCTCGACCTTCATCGTGTGCTGCCTCTTCCATCTTGTCTTCACGGCCTTCATCGTGACGGCCCTCATCAAGTTCCTCTTCTTCTTTGGCATACATCTCGTTAACAAAGCCACTGGCCAAGCCGCCGATGTTTGCGTATTTCATAAACTGTCGCACTGTGGCTTCGTTTAAAAGTGTTTTCTTGCTCATAATAAAAAAATCTCCTGTAGTAGATTGTATAATAAATAGTAACTAACTTTTAGAAAAGCACCTTAAAGATCTGGGTTTTGCTTTTCAAGAATATCAAAAATGTTCTCTATCTCTTCATCACCGAGAGCCAACTTGTTCGATTGCTCTTTTCCAGTATTAATTAGTTCTCTTTCTTCTTTTATACTCTTTTTGGTTCGGTTACCTATGTTTTTTGATGCTTTTAACTTATCAACATAAGATAATACGTCTCCATCCTGCATTAAATAGCCAGTTACAATGCCTCGAAAGAACTGGGCTTGGGATACCCCGTCGTGCTGCAAGCGAATCTTTAACTCTGCAAATCGTTTATCCGAGTCGTAGAATACAACCTTCTTGTTCATCGTACCGTACTTGGGCTCACTCATTAGATTCTCTTAATGTGTGTGGAACTTTCTACCTGTCCCGATTGTGTTTGCTGCACAAAGGTCGCTCTGGACTGAAGCGATAAAACACTATCAGCACCAGAATAAGAGATGCCGCTTGTAATACCGGTTCGTAGTTCATCCAAAACATCTGCTACTGGTCCTTTAAGTGGCACTGTGTGCGACACACCTTCAATGGATGAAACTCTATTACGCCAGCTTCTTTGCGCTTCTTTGCTTGCCATACCTCGGTAGATCTTTTCTCTACCGTCTTTAGTATTAATAACTTGGCCCGGTGTCTCATCTGTTCCTGCCAGAAGCGAGCCTAACATTACAAAGTCTGCTCCTGCTGCTAGTGCTTTTACAATGTCACCACTGGTTCGGATGCCTCCGTCAGCGATAAGTGTTACATCTCTATCTGACTCGGCACAATCCATAACCGACTGAAGGGTTGGCATGCCGTGGCCTGTCTGGATCCGTGTGGAGCAAATAGAGCCTCCACCAATGCCTACGCGGATAGAGTCAGCACCCCAGTCTGCTAGGTCATTGAACGCTTCTAGTGTCGCGACGTTACCAGCCATGATGTGAACTTCGTCACCAAATGTGTTTTTCAATACTTGAAGTGTGTATCTTACCTTTGCGTGATGTCCGTGTGCTACATCAATACAAAGAAAATTAACTCCAGCCTCAACAAGTGCTTTGGCGCGTTGAACAGAAGTGTCACCTACTCCGATCGCGGCGCCAATTTGATGACCAGACATACGGACCTCTGCAACCATACTCGCCTGCTCCACAACCGTGTTGTAGCGATGAATAACACCGACGCCACCCTCTTTGTGCATAGCACAGGCCATCCTATCCTCCGTCACAGTATCCATTGGACTAGAGATAATAGGTAATCTGAGTGGATGCAATCCTTTTAACTTCTGCTGAATCTTAATGTCCTTGCGGGTAAAGATCTCTGAGTATTGAGGCACAAGCAGCACATCATCAAAACTAAGGGCTGTCTTCATTACGTTCCTCTACTCTTTTCATGAAATCCTCTGTAATCTGGATTGCCTTGTCCCAGCACTCTGGACAGTAAAGATTGACTTTTTCTTCTTCCTGCCTTACCACGACCTGCCAAGACATAACCATTTCTTTGTCTTTTTTATTAAATGGCTTTTGGCAGGTTAGGCACTCGTCCTCTAACTTACCAAACAGCATGATTTTTTCCTGCATCTCTCCGGTGCCATCTTTCTTGGATTGCTTTACAGCAGACCGTCTTTGTTCTCTATTCATCTTCTTCCTCCAAGGGTCGAGTGATTGGTTGTGATGATGTGGCTGTGATAAGGGTAGGTAGGCCGGGGACAAAGTTAGTTAGTGGGGGGTAATTCACTTCTACTTTGCAATCCATCCAAATAACATCTGATGCTGTTAAATCAGATTCTGAAATAACAATAAAGCAGTCTCCTGCCAAGCAATCAAATCTACTATTTCTGGATACAGTCTCGCTGATGTAATCAGCAGCGCGGGTGTAGGGATCGGTAAAGATATTAATACCTGTTGCCGCTCCACCTCTACACCCCGCTGTAAGAGCCGATGTAACCCTGCCTGTCTCTACTGAATACCAAAGAAGCTCAATGCCTCCAAAGATAAGAAGTAAGAAGATCGGCAAGATTAGCGCGAACTCTACAGCGTAACTGCCCCGTCTACCATAAGATGTCATCCTCATCATCGCCCTGTGCTACCAAGCGCGCCAGCCCCACGATCAGAAATAGTAATAGGAGCCCATTCATACAGGTTGTCATTCTTAGTCTCCAAGAACCTTACAGGCACAACGGGGATTACTACTGCTTGTGCGATCTTGTCGCCGGAGCTAATCGATTGTGGTTTTGAACCGATGTTATGAAGATTCACGAAGACTTCTCCATTATACCCAGAGTCAACCACACAGGCTCCAACCATAAGTTGCTTCTTGGCTGCATTTCCGCTACGGTTCATAATCTGAATCATGTAGCCGTGTGGGACACCAAATTTTAGACCTGTTGGCAAGATGGCGCTCTGGCCTGCTGCTAGGACTTGAGTCCCACCATTCACAGGGTTGAACCGAAGGTCTAGGCCAGCATCCGAGGGGTTAGCTCGGACTGGCTTATGCTCGCAATGCGGCAGCGAATGATATTCGAGGATCAACTTCCACCTCGGGCGGCGTTGGACAGCGAATCAAACACAGACACAAACTGGTCGATGTCTACATCGTTCTTCATCATCCGATAAGCCTTTACAGTCATTGAGATTTCGTCTCCTGTTAGCCAACCTTGGTCCTTGAAGTCTTTACGAAGCTCACGCTTCTGTTCAGCATAAGGCTCAATAGCATCTTCAATAGCCTTCAGGCTCTTGATATATTCAATCATCTTCTCCGTCTTTTCATCACGGACTTGTTCTACAATAGCGGTATCATTACCAAACATACTAACCTCCACAGTTATTTATTTTGTTAAGTTCTTGAGTTGTTGTAGGGATTGCACACCTGTTGTTCGTGCCTTGGCAATCCCATCTTCAAAGTAGATAAAGCAAGGGATCCCTCGCACATCATACTTTGTGGCGATCTCTCGTTCTTGGTCCACGTTAATCTTAACAAGTGGAACATCTGAGATCTGTTGGAATGCATCTAGTGTGCCACCCTCTCGGCTCATCACCTTGCACGGGCCACACCAATCTGCATAAAAATCTACTAGCACTTTTCCTTCAGCGGGAATCATTCCTCTCTCCTCTTTACTTATATAATATAACACCGATTGGTGCCAACGTCAAGCATAAAAATAAAATTTATGCGACTGCTTTGTTTTTATTATAGGCTGTGCTGCTAAAACCGTGCGGTGAACCTGAGAAATAGATTTCCACGTTGGGCAGTTGGTCAACAATATAATCTTTAAAATCTTTCTCTGATGTAAACGATACAGTAACATTGTCATTACGCAGGGTCCATTGACCAAGTTCTCTAAGGATGTCCATCTTGTTAATGACCAAAGACTGAACGCCGTTAATATTTACTGCTCGCTTCAATCGGTTAATGTCCATCCAGTTGCATTGCCTTGGGCGTCCCGTAGTTGCACCATACTCTGAGCCTAGATCCCTAAGCGTAGAGAAAACTTCTTCTTTAGGTTCAAACTCTTTTGTCCCAACATAAGTCTCGTATGCCTTTGCGACACCCCAAACCCTGTCTAATGCTTGTGGTGGGATACCGTTTAGAAGTGCGCCTGCTGTAGTACAATGACTGGATGTAACATATGGGTAGTCTCCCCAATCAATGTCCAGTTCAAAACCTTGTGCTCCTTCAAACAGTGCGTGAATGTCTTGTTTGCGTTCGTGAAACTCTTCATAAAAGTCAATAGCGTAAGGATACAAAATGTCAAACTGTTGAACCCTGTATCCTTTGCGGTAATACTTATCGCGATAGGTTGGGCCATTGCCTGTTTTTGTTGTGCCAATCTCTTCATCTTTTAAATCTTCTTTGACGTGCGAATCCATAGTGATGTGCGCGTTATCTGCTATGTAAACAAGGCCATCTGTTTTTATGCCGTTGTTATTCAAGTATCGGATCTCTTGAAAAAACTTACTAATGTTTACCACACAGCCCGGACCAATAATAGACTTAATACCAAAGAACACACCTGCTGGAATGTAGTGGGTCACAAACTTCTTACCATTATGGTAGATAGTGTGGCCTGCATTACCACCGCCGTTATAACGAACGCAGTGTGTATACTTTCCTGATTTGAGAAGGTGGTGGGTAATCTTACCTTTGCCTTCGTCTCCTGATTGTAACCCAACGATTACATCTACTTTAAACTGACTCATCTTATCCTCACGCTGCTTTGCGGTTTAGAAGTTCTCGCAGGGCAAAGACACCCAACTCTTTGTGTTTACACTCACACATAACGTGTAGGGTGTGACCATAGAAGTTCGGAGCAGCCCAGTATGAATCTGAGTGTGCTTGTGGGCGAATCTTCGGGTCGTTGTGCTCTTCAGCACGGGACTGTGAATAGTGAACGACGGGTGTGACACCATCCGGCCAAGTGCTCATCGCTAGTTCCAGTGCTTCCTGCTCGGTCTGTCCACCGGTGCAGAACTTGTAGTGGTGGTAGTCAAACACGATAGGAATGCCAATCTCTGAGTGGATGTAATCAAACAGATGTTTGGTTGACCACATAGAGCCTTTGTCATCGTTCTCGACGGTCACGCGCTTCTGGGTGTTGGCATCGAGGCGCTTGAAGTTCTCACACCAACGCTTGGCTGTGCCTTCGAAGTCACCGCCGTATGTGCCGCCAACATGGATGTTGATCTTAGCCCACGGTGTAGCGGGTAGGCCCATCAGGTCAAACACCTCTGAGTGCGTGTTTAGTTCCTTAATGGTTTTCTCAACAACATCTGGTCGCGGTGAACCAAGGACATTGAACGGGCCGGGATGGGTTGTAATACGCATACCGTGTTGTTTGGCAAAGTCGCCGCACTTCTTGAGCACTACTTTGATTTCCTCATAATCTGGCATCTCTTCCAAGCGATACTCGGATGACCACGGAAAGATGTCCGAAGACAGACGAAAGAATGAGAAGCCGTTGGCTAAGTTCCATTCCAAGATCTTGTATAGATCTTTACTGTTGAGTAGACCCAGTTCAGAAGCGTAAGCAATACCCTTCTGCTTGAATGTCCTCTTAATCATATTTCTGTTAGTGGTGATCCTCTTTGACTTGGGCAAGCCAGATAGAGACATATTGATGCAAGCGTAACCTAGATTCATTCTTTCCCCCTTTTGTATATTTATTATAACACACTTCGGCGCACTATGCAAGCGCCTTCCACGTTTTATATGCTCTGCCTCGGGTAGAAAATCCCCATTCCATACTATAATTGGGACGAATCATGTAAGGTTTATTTAGCTGAATATTATCTCCGCCGTTGACATCGACACCCCAGCAACGGATGCGAAGGTTCGAAGAGTTGGAGTCTGTCGCTTCAACGATCAAATAATCTTTACC
>Ga0209336_10000016_pt1 | contig 83290 bp, 143 predicted proteins | sample LinPmetageLP32_FD_184042 | JGI IMG/M metagenome (GOLD analysis project Ga0209336, IMG submission 184042) | Marine viral communities from the Pacific Ocean - LP-32 (SPAdes) (version 2) | ecosystem: Environmental > Aquatic > Marine > Oceanic | place: Pacific Ocean | collected 2009-08-23
TCCTTTTGTTTAACTTACTTTATTATAATAACACAAAACGCCAATCTGTCAACCTTTTTACCGGTATTTTACCCATAAAAAAAGCCTTATAAAACAAGGCTTTTTAAACTTTTTTAATCTTTTTTAATTAAATTGTGCTATTTGTACTCAAAGTTCTGTGTAGTTGAGCTAATTTTTATCAATTTTGCACCATTTCTTATGTGAAAATGTGTTGCCATTGGAGTCAATGGACTTAATGTTACCACACGTTTGATATGCGATAGTTCTTTATCAATATACTCTTTCAATTTAAGTATAATTTCTCTACCAGCACCTCTCTTACGAGACCATACTGTATAGGCTATTGCTATTGTTGGATTGTTTTCTAAATTAGCAGTTTTACTCATTAGTTCCAGTTCCTTTTCAGTTTCTGGCACTTCTTCAGTAAATGCTACACAAACAATACCTTCAATAGTATCTTCATACTTTAATCCGTAAATCTTTCTACCATAACTTGTTCTAAACTCTAAGTCTAGTTTTGGTCTTACAGGATCTTCTGATACGTCGATTTCTTGTAGTTCAACTAGTTCGGTTCCTTTTATCCACCTAAAGAAGTCGTCTACCTTTTGATTATATTTCTTCAACATATACTCTCTATACTAGTTCTTCTAAGATGCCAAGTAACTCGGCAACAATTAATAATGCACCTGCCCACAAAAGGTTCCCATAGAGGAGTGACCCTCCTGCGCCTATTCTTAAAACACTTTTGACCAAACTGACATAAAAATGGCCCTTGCTAGGATCTTTTGGGGCGGGTGATATCCCTTTAGGGGATTCTGTTTGTTCGCTAGGAACATAAACTCTTTCTGGTATTGGCATAGATGACATTTAACCTCCGTAGTATGTAAATAAACCTATTAATAATATTGTCGTAAGTGTAGCATTCAACATAGTTAAGGCTCTATCATGCCAAAGCATTCCAACCCAAAACCATCCCATTGTGCCAATTAAACTAAACCATAGATCTATTGCTGGAACTGTTCCGGCACTTCTAGCCGCAACGGCAATAAGAATAAAGAAACTTGCCGCCCACTTGATATACCAAGACAAGTCACCTTTAGGTGTTACTTTCTTAAAAACTCTTGTAGAGTTTAATTGCTTGATCTTATCGTCGAGCTTTTCTTTAATTGGTTCTATCGTCATTGTCCTTCTCTGTAATTTCTATAGCCTTGAAAATGACATACAGTACAATTCCTGAAACTAACATACCAAGAAAGAAAAGACCTATCCCGTAATCAACTGGCATTAACGTTTAACTCTAGTTCTACGTTTACTTGTCTGTGTCTTACGAGCAGATCTCTGTTTTTTCATATGCTTTTGTAACCAGTCCCAGTCTTTCTTTTCAACCATTGTACCGTCATCAGCAATATGATAAACTACATCATTTTTATCAAGATTTTGAAAATCTTTTTTAACTTCATCAATCATTGAAATCCGATCTAACTATATGTTTTCTCAATGCTCGAACAAGTTCTTCTATTTTATCAATTACAGAAATTAAACTTCTGTCTGTAATATACGATTGTTTTTCCCTTAACTTGTCATACTCTTTTAAAGGAATAGTAACCGTACTTTGTTCGTTTTCAAACGTTGCATCATTGTCTCTATCATCAACACTTGTCATATATTCCTATCTAGGAGCGAACTCCTGTTGTAGTTTGATGTTATCCATGAACTCTTTTTTAGTGCCCATGTCTTCATTAAAAGCACCGTTAAGAACAGTAGTCTGTGTTAAACTACTGTGAGCCCCAATGCCTCTGTTCTCACAACAACCATGTGTTGCTTGAATATAAACACCTACGTTAGGACTTCCAGTTGCTGTCATTATCTCTTTAGCAATTACATTATTAAGTTCTTCTTGTAATGTTCCACGTCTTGCACACCATTGAGCAATTCGTGTATATTTAGATAAACCTATTAATTGATCTGCCGCGATAATTCCAATATATGCTACACCACTCACTGGTTGGTGGTGATGAGAACACATACTTTTAATTTCACTTCTTACAACTAACATACCTTTATAACCATCTTCAACATGATTAGGAAATGCAGTTGCATTAGGCATAGGATCATATCGTCCTGCCATTAGTTCATTGATATACATTTTAGCAAGTCGTCTGCCAGTATCCATACTATTGGGATCATTGTATCTATCGATAACTAATCCATCTAATACTGATTCAAACTTTGGCGTAAGTTCATCGATAAGTTTCTGCTTATCGCCATCGTTTAAATACTTGCTAATATTATCTCCAGCCCAATGACGTCCGTTATCGGACTGAATTCTTTTTATTATTTCTTCACTTATAGTCACTTTTTCTTCTCCTAGTTATACACGGCGAGACGTGTGTTATTGTTATAGTTTACTACCTTATTTAGGTAAATGTCAACCAAAATATTTGTTCAACATTTCAAGTCTATCATGTGCAGTTGCCATCTTATCCAATTCTTTTTGAATTGTTTCGATAATATCGGAATGTTCTCCAATTCCTACAACCTGTTGCATATATACTTCAATGTTGGCTTTATGAAGATCAATTTCTGCGTCGGCGTGTTTTTTAGCCGCATCAATTAGTGTTTGTCTCAACATAAGATCCTTTCCTGTAGTTGCCTTGTTCAGGAATAACGTGTCTTACGCCACCCCTGGGATCATCCATATCGCCTTTGCGACGTGGAATCAAATGTATATGCGGATACTCGACAGTTTGTCCTGCTTCAACTCCAACATTTTGTCCAATGTTAAAACTGTCACAGTACTTTCTATCGACCCAATCGTATCCCCATTTATACGCCGCCTCCCAACACTTAACCATATGTTGCCAGTCTGCGACCTTAGGCACAAATAAAATGTGTCCTTCGGTTACTGGGTAGCCATCCTTAAAAACCGTAAATCCTTTAGCATCAAGTAAAATATCTTTCCATGGAATGTCTTTAAACTCCATCAACACTTTCCTTAATTGTTTTATAAAGTTTTGTACCGTTAAAGAAATCATCTAATCTTGTTTTAAGCATATCATTTACGTCTTTATACTGTTCAAAATTTTCCATCATATCTTTAATTTTGTCTGTTACTTCTGTAGGACTTTTTTCAAACCCTTCTAGTGTAACAGTTAATGCACTTGCATACTTCATTTCATCTGGATACATTTCAAAATAACTTAATCTATTTGGTACTAATGGTAATGTATCAACCAAACAACCTTCGTATGCACTAATACCTAATGTTTCTTGTAAGTTAGCACTGAATACAATTTTTGCTTTACCTAGTAGTGTATGATATTCGTCTTTAGTAAGTTGTTTATCTTGACATACAACAAATTCATATTCTGGTAACAGTTCTTTTAGTTTAGCAAATATTTCAGGATTCTTTTCAGGTGCTACTCGATGTGGAAACAATATAATGTTTTCTTTCTTAATACCTTCATATGGCTTTAGTGTATCTTTTAAATACTCCATGGGCCAACCTACAATATGCATCTTACCTGTTTCTAAATTTTGATCAATATCTTTTGTATCAGTTAAGAAACTTTGTGCAAATAAATCTACATGGAAACGTGTAGCAAAGTAATTGTGATCATAACATTCAAACATACTTGCTTCTGCATAACGTACCCAAGGTTCAGCACCTATAAGTCTACCTAAAAAGTCTGCTGGATCATAACTGCCGGCGTGCCACATACCACCAATTTTAATATTAATACCTAGTAGTTTTGCCATATACTTTAATTGTATAACAGTAGGATTCCAAGCATCAGTATACAGAAAGTAATCACCATCTTTAACTTTACCACTTGCTACCATGTCTGCTATTTGTAACATTTGCTGACTCTTATAACTGTTAGTTCCAGCAAAGTTTAAGAAAGCACCAGGCGTTGTTGTTTGAGGGACATCTCCTCCACTAATAACTTCTACGTTGTAATCTTCAGTACCTAAGTACTCAGACATTTGTATAGGTAAATGTTTCTTCCATTGAGCCGTATATCTTGTTTCGACTGGCTCTAAGTCTACTATGTATATTGTTTTCATATTACTCATGTTCTCCACCAGGGTCGTTAGCCGGTAGGTTATATTTGTAAGGGTTACCTTTTTTATCCCTTAGGATCACATAGCCACGACCTCTGCCATATGAATGGTATCCTTTAATAAAGTTAAAAGATCCTGGACTACGTTCAGCGACCTTAAAAGTTGCTACAGTTATTACTATACCTGCAACAAACACCATATGTCCAATAGCACTAACACCAAATGCCCATACACTATCTACAATTAATATTGCAAATATAGATGACCACATAAATGCTAGTATCTGCATCATCATATGTCTTACTTGCAAATCTGGAATATGTCTTAATGGGTTTTTGTTATGATCCATTATGCAGTTCCAAGATTCATAAATAAACTGCCTCATTACTTTCTGTAATTCCTTCTCATAGCCTTACCATCTCTTATCCATTGATTGTAAGGGCGTCTTTTGTTGGCAATACTTTTTTGCATATGCCCCCAAGGACTACTGTTGCGATCCAAATCTGCTTCGCTAAACGGATAACCGTTACTAACGCAGAACTGCCTATATTGATCAAGTCGATCAAAAATCTGCTCCATATGAGCCTTCATTGTGATTAATCCTTCTTGTAATCATACTCTATTTGTGAACCATTTTCCCCGTCTTCACTAACTTCGATTTTCACAGAACGTTCGGGGTAACGTTCGCTAATTTGTTTAAATAGGTCATCACTTATCATTTCGCAAGACTTATAATCAAGTTGTATAACATCTTCTTTATATAAGTTTTCTAACCAACGTTTAAATTGTATAAACTCTATATCTCTATCATCATGGAATACTTCGATAGCCACTTTAAAATGAAATATATGTCTATGCGGGTATCCTAAAAAACTAACATCATATTCGTCGCCAGTTGCTAGTTTAGGATCTTCTAATGCCGCAGGGTATTTATGAATACCTTCTTTTTTAAATGTTACCCAAATCATCTTACTTGAGTTTTGTAACTGCTTCTCTGTTGCGTCTTTAATAGCCGCCGCTCTCATTTCACTTATCATATAATTATAATATTGCCCCATCCATATTGACCTTTACAGTTGTTATTGTTACAGTATACATAAAAACTCTAGTAAAGTCAAGATTTACTTTTACTTATTAACTCTTTAATTCTTAATTTTTCTTTCTTAAGTGCCAACAATTCTGATTTGCTTTTCCAACCTCTGTCGCCATTTCTAAGTTGTTCTGCTTCAGTTACTTGTCTTTTTAGATCTTTATGTTGTTTTCTAAGATCATCTGTTGTAGTTGCTATCATTGTTTCCTCCTTAGGATTTATTCAATGAATGTATCACCTGTGTACTTGTCCCAATCCGAAAAGAATCGAGATTGTATAGCATCATCTAATGGCATACACCATACACCTGGATTTGTCTTGTTAAAGTCTACATCATCGAATTTTATTGTGGCATTATGGCTATTCATATTCCATTGTTTCCAATAACCAAGTTTCAAACTCATCATAGGAATAAACTTCCTACTTTCAGTCCAGCCCATTTGTAACATATCGTTACCATAAGTCATTAAATCAAAGTCTAGTGTTACCCACATATGAGCATCTAATAGACCTTTAATATAAGTGTCCCATGTCTTCCAGTCTTCGTCTGTTTTAGGAACAAACGTTGTGCCAGTTCCTAAATAGATATGAAATAGTTGAAGGTCTTTTGCATGATCCAAAGTTTTTTGTAAATCTTGTATACCACATACAAACAAAGTTTGTTTACCATACATAGGAGTCTTCTCAACTTCTTTGTTCATAAAGAACTTTGCTTTATCAGTTGTAATAGTTCCACCGTCTTTAGTAGAATATGTTCTCATCATTTGTTTCATGTGTTACCCTCTTGTTGCTTAACAATAGCCTGAGCTCGTTGCTCTTCGTATATCTTAAACATATGTTTCTCCCAAGTAATATAACCTCTGCTATATCCTATAGGTCTTTCTGAACCATCTTTAAATGCATTCTTCCAATCTATTTCTCTACTATAACTCTTTGTCCAAAAACTATTAACATTTAATATACCATTAAAAATCATATTAACTGCATCTGTCATACAAAAATGAAAGTTTGGACTTCTAGGACTTGGAAATACCATACTTGCATTCTTCCAAAGTAAATTACTAAACGTTGTAGTGATACCTTTTTTCTCTGCCGCTAATACTACAGTTGCATTTTCATTTAATATATCTTGATCAAATACAAGTGTACTATCATCTTTTAAATCAATTACGATATCATACTTGCCATCGGGTTTATCCATTAACCTATCTTCCCAAAACTTTCTATTACTAGAACCTATTACATTTATTTGATAGTTTGTATCTAAAGAATGTAACTTTTTGTATACCACTGTTGCTAGAAAGCCACTACCAATAATTAAAATACGTGGATCTTTAAGAATGTTTAGTTTGTCTATAATAGACATAACAATATTAAGACCACAAGCCACAGGCTCTACAATGTATTTAGGTTCAGCAGTAGGTACCTTTACATATTCCTGAGTTCTTACATTATAGTAATCAGCATAAGCAGGTTCACCTCTAGTAGCAACAAAGTCTCCTATACTAACATCATTAATATCTTTTCCTACCTTAGTTACTTGTCCTAGTCCTTCGTGTCCTTGCATATGTATTGGTAATGGACCAAAATTTCCATGCATCATATCAATATCACTTCTACAAACTCCAGTCATTAATGCCTTAACTTCTATTTCACTAGAATTTATATCTGGCTTATTCCATTCGACTTCTTCGAATTTACCATTACCTGTTGTTTGTAATAGTTTTACTAACATAGTTCTTCCATTTGTTCGTGTATCCACATATCTTTTTTAAATTGATCTTCCCAATAAGTATCATTATGCAGGTTTTTCAGTCCAATGTCAATCATTCTTTTATATGCATCTTCTGGACATAACCCTAATTCTACACGTTCTACGTTACCTAGTATCTCAAAGTTCATACCAATATCATCATATAAATCAGTTTTCCAGTTAGCGATTAGGTTGTAATCGCAGAACTTTGTTTTAAATGTCATACCTGCTTCATCATCTACATCATATATACCTAAAGGATCTGCTACGCCGTAATCTGTATCAAGTAGTTCTTTTAATTTCCAATTACTTTTTGCTATCTTATCTGATGGAGGTGTTGTTTCGTAATTAGGATTGAATACTTGATACAGACTTAACAAGTGAGGAAGTAGGTCTCTACTTACACCACCGTATGCTAATTCTTTTGTTGTAAACCAAGAACCTGGATTAGGTACTCTATTTTTATTACACCAATTAATATCTACAACTCTACTAGTTCTTGCCATATTGGCATACTCGTCAATGTTGTGTCTATATTGATTGTTCTTAACCATAGAGATTCTACACTCTGGAAAGTCATAATGTAAATCTGCCCATGCTTTACTAGATTCTAGTCCGGGCTTTTCAATAAACATTAAATGACACCATGGTGCAATAAATCTTGCTATGTCTTCGTGTGTATCATTTGGTGTACAGATATGTACTGTATCATACATATCAATTGGAACTTCTTCAATAGTTCTAAAGTTTGCTGGTCTTTTAGGATCTACTGTTACAACGTCAATACCCATTTCTGTAAGTACTTTCATGTACAGTTGCCCTATACCCATTCCAACTATTAAACTTCTCATAATTTTCCTATGTAAATAAATTACTAAATTGTGCAGAACTGTTAACTGTCTTTTTGCCAACTGCTCCACGTGTACCAACGACTTTCATCCATAGTTTAGTATGTTCGTCGATAAGTGCTAGTGCTTTTTCTTTGCTATCTAATTCAAATACTCTTGCAATAACATCTTTAACTTCACGTTTGTCAAATGTATCGTCTACAAGCATATTAGGATAATTGCCTTTATCATATTCTTGATTAGCAATCTGTACACTATTAATATGTGTGTATACGTTATGATTCATCATTAATGCATATGCAAAACTATCCCAACTAGTTTTAGTACTGACACCCATTCTGTTTACATCATTAGGACCATATATACAAATATCATTTGCTTTTAATCCTTTTGTAATAGGAGTAGGCATCCATGTATGTCCATCTACTTGACTGAAATGTGCATCACATAATTCATCATATGGAAACGTTTGTGTACTGTATGCTTTGTCATCTGGTGCACTAGACATCATATAACTCCACTTTTCATCTTGTACAGTTCTGTGTCCTGTATAAACTTGACCATTAGCAGTACATAGAAACGGACTAGCACAATCAAATGTTACAGTAAAGTTTTCATTATGATTCTTTCTAATACCACGTTGTATTGCAGTAAGTACTAATGCCCATTCTAATTTACTTGTACCTAAGAAGTGCATTACATCATGTTTACCTTTTTCAAGTAAACCATCAAAACGAAGTTCTACTACACGTTTCAATGCAAGATGTAAGTCACACATATTTTGTCCACCCATTGCCCAGCCATTAAAGTGTGCGTCAGGATATACTTTAGGATCACAATAGTGTTTCATCTGATTGTACCAATCATCTGCTTGTTGAAAGTTTTCACCTTGTAATACGTTTAAGAACTTACAATTACCATTTCTGTTCTTAATAAAATATTCGTTATTTTGTTGTGTGCCTTCTACTGCTTCTTGATACGAACTAATCTTACTTGCCGCGGCTCCTTCTGGAGAACGAGAAACCCAAGCCGGAATATCTAAAATCATTCCGTAGTCCATAAATTTATCCATCCATCTTAAAACACCATCACGTTTTTTCTGTGCTTGTGGACAGCCACTGCCTTTACGCCAATCGCCTTCCCACTTACCTTTACCAATCTGGAAGCCACCTGAATCACCAAGTAACCAACTAGTGTTTTTATCACGAACACGATACATATCTTCACGATACATATCCTTTACTAAATCTAGACTGGCGTGTCCTGCCGAGTGTAAACTCCACTTGTAACGCCATAAGCCCTCTGGTGCCAACCAGTTAATACTTTCTACGCCATGTTGTAAGAAACTTGGAACACGATTATAATCAATATACTCGTGTCTACGTTGCCTACCTACAAATAATGCATAAAAGGTACTGAGTGCCGGCAAAAAGAGTGCATAGTCTTTTTGTTCAGATGTAAGGTCTAGTTTCATTAACTAACCCCTCTATTTAGATTGTGCTGGAAGGATATAATCGTAAGCAATCATTCCGCTGTCTACAGAAATCATACTAGCACCCTCATCTGAGAATCGCATAGTAATCTCGCCTGGAAGACTTAGAATACTAATTACTTGTTGCACGGGCCACTGCCAACCATGTTTCAATGTACCAGTAATATCTGGTTGAAAAACAAAGTTACCTGCGTGTGTGCTATGGTCACCAAAGTAAAACTTTAAGTTGCCATCTTCTGTTTTAGCGATAAAAGTAGTTTCTTCGCTATGTACCTGTGCCTGCATCTTCAGTCTTTGTACTGCCGCTACAGTAGGTTTAATTTCAACGTTCCAGTTAACGCCTTTAAACTTAACAGTCTTAAGTTTATCATTAATAACTTCGCTTGTCATAAAACGATAGTCATTTTTAAAGTCGCCTCTTACGTTTTCAAAATACAATCCAACTGGCACTTCTGCACCGTTACGTTCTTGTTTGCTGATTGTAATTTTTGCATCTTCCTTATATTCTTGAATACCAAGTAAGATTGCTAGTTTGCTTAAATTCGGCATACCGAATGTTCCCATAAACTCTGCGTATGGGCTTTTTAGTTTAGCCTGTACAATAACACTTCTGTCATCTGCTAAACCTTCAATATTTGTTTCAGTATCACTACCGTTAACTTTAATTAAATCAATAAAGCCTAGGCTGTGTGTATGCTGAACAATATCATTTAGATAGTCTTTCATTATAATACTCCATCAGTTAATGTTACAATTATACTAATATTTAGGTTCAAAGTCAAGTGCTTTCTACTCAAAACTAAATAAATCGTTAAATTTAGTAGCAGTATTAGAGTCTAACGTTAGATCCCACTCTAAAACATCTAGTAAATTGTTAATCTTACTGTCAATTACTGTACTTTCCATAGCACCATCATCAAACGGTAATTCTTTAAACCACTGAGGTAAATGAGGTTCATCTGTTGGATAAGCCACACTAGTATAACCCAGTGGATTTGCCTTTAGTTTACAAACAATAACTTTAGCACCATCTTTAATTTCTGTGCTATACCTGTCACTGTTCATTTTACGCAATCTATTCCAGTTCATACTTGCTCTAACGTGTCCTGGCATATTTGCTTTCCCAAGTCTTTCTTCAAGTGCTTGAAACTTTGTCATATTGTTAGCACGTCTTGGACTTCCTTTTTCCCAAGCCGGACGTAACATAAATTCTTCTTTAAATACTTTTACTTTTTCAAGTGTTTCATCTCTACCAAGTCCAGTAAGTACACCTTGTAACACATCACTTAAAAAGTTCTGTACAATCTTAGGTGTATCCGAACGTTTAAGATCAAGTCCCATTGCTTTAATCTTACCTGGACTATCTCCTGTATCTGTTCTGTAACCTTCCATGTCATAGATTAGAACTGCATATCTTTTCTTTGTAATAAACAATCCTTTAGTAGCAACCATTTCTCTACCACCAACAATAATCTCTCCATTCTCTCTAGGAGCATTAAAAGCCTTTTTCATAAAGTTAGGAAAACTCTGGTTAACATTATCTGCAATTTGATCATACAATGCAATACAAGTTTCTTTGTTCCATTCTAGTTCACCCTTTTCAACTTTGTCTTTAAGTACGGGCCATGCACTAAAATAAGCAGAGTCAGTATCACCATATATAATAGTTTTACCTCTGTGATCATATTCACCTGTCAGACATTCATTAACATATGCGTCCATGTGTTTAGCAATACTTCTACCACATAGTGTTGTACTCTGACCAATACGTTTATCAAAGAATCTACAACCAGGATTAAGAATTGCACCATATAAACTGTTCAAGTTAATCTTTTTAACAAGTTGTCTTTTATCCCAGAACTGTTTTTCTTCTGGAGAAGTTGCACTTGCTTTTACTTTTTGTATGTCTTGTCTTTCTCTATACCAACGTGCTAGTAGTCCAGGAACAACTCCTTCTTTCTCTGAATTAAAGATTGTACCATTTGCACTTAACATCCACGGTTTGTTACTTAAAAATATAAGTTTATAGATTTCTTTACCAGACATTATATCATGAGAACCATCTTCCCACTCGAGAACTATTTCTTTATCAATGTCTTGTGCCATAACTAATTCATATTCAATACTACCAAACATACCTTCCCAAGCATCTGCAAACGACTTTTTATCATCCATACTACTTTTGACGTGTGTGTTTGTATAGTCAGGACGTAACTGTCCTACAATAGTTTCGTTTCCCATATTAAGGGCTCTAATAGCCGAAGGATACAAACTGTTAATATCAATACTACCTATCCAATCATGCAATCCTTTTTGAGGATATGCCACGTAAGCACCAGCCGCCTGTGTATGTCCAAGTTCATCTCTACTCTTACGACTTGGTACTACTAGTCCTTGTTCGTGTGCTTCATTAATAATTGCTTGTTCTGTAACTGCAACTGCACCCATTGTTGTTTGTAATAACACTGTATTAGAGTGTGCTAGTTCACTACTCAATTCCATAAACTTTAGTTTCTTATCAAGTTTATCTAGTAGTGCAGTATCCTGTCTGGAGTAATCAATAAACTTTTCAAAGTCATTGTTATATAACTGATCAAGTGTTCCTTCATACTGAACCTTACGTTCATCTAGTTCGTATTCACCGATAGCATCTAAACTGTAACTGTGCATTTCATGATATGTATATTTTCTATACAGTTGCATATAGTCCATATGCACTCTTCCAATAGTATCAAATGTTAATGTTTCTGCACCAAATCTTTCAAACGTTCTTGGCTTAGGATATGCTCCCCATAAACAAAAACGTCTTGTATCATCTTTACTTAACACACGTTTAACTCTGTTTACTAGATAAGGAATATCATAACCTTCACTGTTCCATCCTGATAAAATATCAGCATCATCAATTAGTGTTAAGAATGTATCAAGTAATTGCGACTCTTCTTCAAAGAAGAAACAGTTTTCAAACTTCTCACATATCTTTGTGGATTCTTCTTTATCCATATACTTAGGTGGAATAGCCAACGTAATAAGTTGATCAGTCCATTGCAAGTATAAAGATATAGCAGTTACAGGATTAAAAGGATCTTCCGGAGGACTAAATCCACGTTCGCTGTCAAAGTCAACCTCAATATCAAAGAAACAAGTATTCAGTTTCGGTGCATCTTGCCCGAGGTAGTTTTCTTCTAATATGCGGAATACAGGATTAAAATCACTTTCATAAAGTTTCTTTTTGCCTACGAGCTTTAGTTCTCTACGGAAGTCTTTAATTGTACGGCATTGAATCCTGCTTACAGGATTGCCGTGAATACTTTTATGCTTTCCTTTCGGATCGTCATAGTAAAATATATATTTTGCGGGATAATCACGATACTCTCTTTTACCGTGTTTGTTTCGTTCTACGATTTGTATTAAGTCTTTTTCTCTGTCAAAGAGTGCGTCAACGTACATTTCTATTTCCTTGTTCTTATGGCGAACATTGCCTTGTTACTTGCTCTATTGAGCGATAAAGTTTTCAATTATGCCAATTAAATAAATTATTGTTAAGCCTGCATTTAAAACAATCAACGACTTTTCTTTCCAAAGTACACCAACTAGTACCCAAATTAGGTTTGCTAGTGTAAATGCATAACTATACCAAGGGTATATGTTAAAACTTGCCATTGTTGCCGCTACTAAAAGTATTGCAGTTCCTGTCCATGCTACCCACTGATGTGGTTTAGCAATTTCTGTCGTATTCATTTTTATCTATCATTTCTAATACTACTGCATCCATTTTAGCATCTTTGTATAAAATGTCAACCGTTTCCATTAAGTTTGGATATGTTTTTTCATACAAATAAATTGTTGCTTCTTGTGTGCCTCTAGTTACTATTGCCTTATAATATTCTGCCATAATGTGCCTAAGTGATAGGGGTGTTGCCACCCCTATACTATTATTTGTTTTGGAGGTATGTAATCATATTCTCTGGAGTAGTTTCAACATACGGATCATTATCTGATCCACTGTTGTTGATGCCAGGTTCCTGCCACCATTTTTCAACTATACCATTATCAATGACACACATATATCGCCAAGAGCGATTACCAAAACCCCTATGATTTTTGCCGATAAGCATACCCATAAATCTTGTAAAGTTACCTGATCCATCAGGAATAACTTTCACGTTTTTGATTTTAAGCACTTCAGCCCAAGCATTCATTACAAACGTATCGTTGACACTACAACAATAAATTTCATCAATGCCCATAGCCTTAATGTCATCATAGTTTTCTTCAAAACTAGGAAGTTGTGTTGATGTACAAGTTGGTGTAAATGCGCCAGGTAAACTAAAAAGTACTACACGTTTACCTTTAAAGTAATCGTCTGTAGTAGTTTCTGTCCATTTACCTTCGTCAAAACTACAACCATCTTCTAATACAACATCTCCTTCTCTAACTTTAAATTTTGTTAAAGGGATAGGAAATCCTTCAATCATATCGTCGTCCTATTGTTAGGTTATTATTACCACCAATTTGCCGCTATACCATAACCAAATATGTTTACTAAACTAAAATAGAATGTAAGTACAGTAACCCAAGCGGCTCCTCTGCGTATTGATGAATAACACTGAGTAACGGATCCTACAAAGAATCCAGGATATACTATTAACATATTTGGATCTCTGGCATTGAATGCCAAAGTTAAACTAGCACCTACTGTAAATACAAAACTTACTAGTTCAAAGTAGAATGCAATTTTATCACTATTATAAGAGGTAGCCCAAAAGGCTTTAATCTTCTCCAATTACTGTCCTGATCCAAGACCACCAATTTTACCAACTGTTGCTAGAATGTTTTCCATGCTACCATAATCTTCTGCATTTTCTTGGAAGTTTCCTTTGTGTGCAGTTCTGATTGCTTTCTTTAGTACTGCTGGTTTAATTTGCATTTCTTCTGCAATCGCTTTTACAGTATCTGAAAGACCTTCATTTAAATCTTCTACTTCTTGCATCACACTGATGCCCTCATTTATAACTTGAGTTAATTTTGCTTTTTCTTCTGGATTGAATACTTTATCTGCACTCATAATTTCTCCTATCTAGTCATTAGATTGTTGATGTATTAGTTATTATAATACACTAAATGGGAGTGGTTGTCAACCGTATTTTAAGATAATTTAGGATTGAACTGGAATAGCATTTCTTGTGGTTTTCCAGTAGTTACGATTGCTGGGTTTTTCTTTGCAGTTGTTACTTTATTAAAGTCTTCACCTGTTCTCATTACACCTATGCAATTATCAGCAATACTAATACCGGCCAATAGTTCCCAGGCTCCGCCCATGTCACTATCTTTATACCATTCAAAGTTTGCTTGAATATATGCTTTTCTTACTTCATTAGGGTCTACGTTTTTCTTTTGGAACGAACTTACAATTATTGCACTTTTTCCAGGGAAGATTTTATTAAATAATTCGTCACCTAGTTTCTTACGTTCTGGAGTATCAACACCAGTTGCATTAACAATACCTACAAAGTTCTCAACATTTAAACTTGCTTGTTTTGTTAAGTATTCATCTACAGGGCCTGCTAACCATTCATAACTTCTAATGATTTCTAAGATTGTATCTCTACTTGGTATGTTTCCAGTTTCGCCAAACCTTCCACCACCTGATCCTTTTTTCTCACCAATTGCGGCTTTAACTTCTACAGGAGTTTTACCTACAGTAACATCTCCTTTACCTTTAATGCTGATAGTTGCACTTAAAATAGCCAATGCGTGTTCACATGGACCTTTCATAAGTTGTCCAACACCAAAGTCTTTTAAGTGTAAGAATACTTCTTTGTTAACTGCACTATCATAGCATAGTTTATCAAGTGTATATGTTCCGGGTGTAATTAATACTTTAGGGTTAATAACTTTATTAGATGCCAAGTTATCAGTAAACTTCATCTTCTCTTGGTAACTTAATGGAGCCTGAGCAATTTTGCCAGCAATCTTCATAACCTGTGTGTCGTTATATTCGTCTTTGAGTACGGATGGTAGTACAGATGTAAAACGATCCAACACTTGGCTTTTATTTAAGACTGTGTAGATTTTATCTAATACTGCTTCTGCTTTTGCTCTAGCGTCCTCATCTTTAGAATCAGGGTCTATAGCATTAATACTTTGCAGAATTTCCTTCTTGGCTGTGCCTAAGTCAGTATATTCTCTTAAAAAATCTCTTGCTCTCATGGTTAATTCCTATAATATAAAGTATTTATCTTAATCAGATACTATCTCTACAACCAATTCACCTTCACCTTTGATTACCCTATGATACTCTTTTTTAGGGATAAAATGCGATTCGCCCATTATTAAGTCCTTAGGCAGTTCATTGTCCATTTGCAATTTCCAACCATTGCTACTAATAACTTTAATAGTACGGTCTTCTTTATCTCGGTGCCATACTAAATCGTCTTCCCAGATTGTCTCTGGAAATGTTCTAATTCTTGTATTGTTTGAAAGTGTTTCCTCTACGAAAGGGAAAACATTACCACCAAGTTCCGCCACCGCTTAATCCTAAACTTTTTGCATAACGTGGTAAACGGCAACTCCAATAACCTGCTTTAGTCTTGTCGTTCTTTTGATCGCAGTTGTGTCTATCTGCAAAGGCTTTTCTTGCCTTTGGATCTCTTAACTTAACTGCTAATTTTCCACCGCCACTGTCGGCACCAAAGGATACTTTAATAGTATTACCTTTTTTGTTTTTTGTATACACATAAAACTTTTTACTGCCACCACGTTTAGGTTTATTTAAACTTACTTTTTTACCTTGATACTCTGCTTCTAAGAATGCTTGATGATTCTCTTCGCTAATAATCATATCTAAAGGTACATTACCTATTCTCAACTGTTCCCACTCTCCTAGTAGTGTATCGCGAAGTATCTCTTCATCATATGGGTGTAAGTTTTTTAACTTACCTTCTGCATATAGTTTCCTTGCATCTCTAAACATCTGAAAGTATTCGTCACTACCTAGACGAAATATACTTTCGTGTAGTGGGATCTTATTAGTTTGGTGGTATTGCACACCTTCGTTGACTGGTAATATTTCTTTGTACTTCATATTAGTATTTAGCTCAAAAATTTATTAAAGTATTTTGCTAACGCATTATGCCCTAGTTGATTGGGGTGTTGCGTATTGTCAAATAATGCACTATTCATAGTAAAGTCCGTTCTTTCAAAGTGTGCTTTACGCCAATTACTATCACAGTTCTTATCTAGCCATGCTTGTCCAAATTCATTAGGTTCTTGTAAGTATCCTAATTCATATACAGGACAGTTGTACATAAGATATCTTTGTTTTTCTTCGAAGTGTAATAAGTTAATTAAACTATATTGTAAAAAAGGTTCTTGTTTCCTCCAGTAGTCGTCATCTTCGAAGACAGGGATAAAATGTACTTGACAATCCCAGGTTTGTTTTGCTATACATTCGATTGCATGGAAATTATATAATGAATACTCCATAACATTCTTTAGTGTTACGCCATCATCAAATACTCTTTTTTGTGCATCTGCATACCAAGGGTCTGGATGTTGTGATATACATAATTCACTATTAACACTGATGTTAAGTGTCATTCGATTAATGCTTGTAAATGCAATTATAATTGCTTCTACATCTTCATCTGGGTAATCAAGACTTGCTTCGCATACTTGATCCACTATTTGTCTATTACTTGCTCCTGCATTAGCAAAATTTTTAGTTTCTTTATTTAATAACTCGGGCCATGGTTTATGGCTTTGCCATTTTGCAGTCCAACTATCTCCAAATGTAAATATCATGATACAAATTCTGTAAAAATACTTAACCCTGTTTTCTCTTCCATACCATTTTCTAAGAAGTTACTAGCACAATGAAGTCTAGCACAATCAAAGATAATTGCATCTCCAGGTACCCAATTACATTCTGCTTCTACACTAAACCCTTCCAGCCATTCGTCTTTCATATGACCTGTACTAACATCTGGTACTCTATTGTCTTCGTGCAAGTTGTATACATCTTCGTATGTAAATATTGGTTCATTACCTTTAGCATACATCTTTGCCGCTTCTTTATTTTTAAAACATTTAACAGGACGATCAAAATACATTTGATCAAATATATAAAATTTAGCATCATCTAACATAGGCAGTTGATATTTTGTATATACTTTTTCTAAAGGCAATACAATACACTTGCCAGGAATTGTTGCATGATCCTTGGGTACGTCGTTATGTAATATATGTGGTTTTTTAACTGTAAAGTAATTTCCGCCAAAAGGCTTTACCTTACGTTTAAGTACTTCTTCAACTCTGCTTAAAATATTTTGATAGTGTTTATCTGATTTATGTGGTAACTTACTAGCAATAGGACCTGTGACTTTAAATACTTTTTCTGAGTCTGGTCTATCCTTATGAATGTTTAGTAAGTGTATTAGTTCTGGTTCAGATAGGAAGTTTTTAAGTTTTAGTGTGGGTGAACAAGTTTCTAAGATTTTTTCTTGTCTGTTTTTGATTCGCATGATTCACATCTACAATGTTTACAAACTTCTATTTGTCTGTATTCGGCTTGTTGTTCTGAGGGATAGTCTACTACTTCTTTCCAGAGTGGTCCTCCGCAGTGGCTATTGTGTCCGCAATTTTGGCATCCAGTCATTGATTCTTTCTTCATTGACCTAAACACGGTCTATTAAAGACCAGATAAGTGTTTGAGTCTGTCGATTTCGTTGTCTTGACTTGCGGCTAATTTTTCTTTTTTATCTGCATCAAGCATTTTTGCTAGTTCAGGATCAGCAACATATCTATCGTCGCCTTTCATAAAGTTTTGGTATGCAGGTGTGTTTGCTTTCTTATCCGCTAGTGTTACAGTCATCTTATCCATACTGCTATCCTTTATTGGTAATTCAGGGTCATATGCTTTCCATTCATCATATGTCATATACATATCTGTATCTGGATCATAGTACTTGCCTTCTACATTATCGTAGTAAACAACTTTACCTGAACGTGTCATAATAGGACCTTCTAGTCCATCACGTTCTTGATACTTTTCTCTGTCAATTGACGGAAGTATTGCATATCCTTCCATCTCTGTGTTATCAGATTGTACCATTGCTTGTTTAGTTCTTTTTGTGTTTTGCAAAGTGTTAAGTACATTCTCTGTCTTTTTCTTCTTTGGAGAATGTTCTGCACCGCAGGCTTCATTTGCTCTTTTTAGTGCATTTGCTACTGATGGATGATCTGCTAAACCTGGTGCAACTTTATTAATAACTTCAACTGCTCCACTATAGTTACCACCTTTAAACTTTGGATCGTTTAAAATACCAAATGCCATTTTAATTTGTTTATCTGTAAATTCATCATCATCGTGTGATCCTGCGTGTCCCATTAATTTTTGAGATATCGCTTTACCATATTCTTCAATACGTTTTGCCATTTCTGAATCTATTTTTACAGTGCCTTCAAATATACCTAAACTGTCTAGTTCATCATTCATATATTCTACAGGATCACCATCTCTGGCTTTTTGTGTTCCGTATGGCATTCCTTCTTCTGAAAAATACTGAAATAAATCCATATATAACTCTGTATCATAAATTTCCATCATGTCACCATCACTTGCTTTTAATTGTGCATATGCTTGAGGGTGTTTACGCATTATATCCATTACATGGTCTTTTTCACTTTTAAATTTTGTTGCTTTAGGAAAGTCTGGATGTGTAGAATCAAAATCTTCATTGGCGTGCATAGCCGCCATATGTTTCTTATACTTTGCAGTACCTTTTTTGTGTGGGCTTTTGCCTTCTGTTGCGCCTTTATTCTGTTTGTTTAACATTCCAAAGACTGCGTTAGTAAGTTTATAAAAGCCTTCTTTAGTTCCCATCATATCAATCATTTTCTTTTGATTTGCAGGATTAACTTTATCAAATACTTTAGTTATTGCACTTGCAGAGTATAAATCAACTTTCATTTGACCATCTGCAAACTTAACAGGCATATTTTGTTTGTCTGTTACAATTTTTCGTAATGTATCTAATGCTACGTTACTAGGTGTCTCTTGTTCTTCTGGACTTGCTACTTCTAACATTGGATAGTATTTTCTAACATAACTATCACGTTCTTCTTGTTCTGCAGGTTCGATGTGACCACGTGTGTTGTGTGCAGTCATAATCATTTCCATACGTTTAATTTCTTGTTCAGTACCAAACTTTGCTACAAGTTCCATTGCATTTTCAGTATGCATATTCTCATCTTCGTTAGCAAGGAAATCTGCTTTAGTAAAGTCATATTCAACTTGACCACCTGGTGTCATATCATATGATTCGTTTTCAATACTCTTTGTTTGAAAAGCAGATAGTTCTTCTATACTATCAAATGGTCCGCCAACCATTTTACCGTTTCTAAATGCGTAGAACTTACCGTTCTTATGTACTGCCGAAATACCATACTTGTTCATTTGCGGAACCGCTTCATGCATTTCATCATCACTCATTAAGTTGCCATCTGGCATAACGTGATATCCGTCAGGTATAGGTTTACACATACCTGATGATTTGCAAAAGTATTGACCATCTTTACATTGGTCTTTTGATTCAGCAACAATTGGCTGTACTGGTGTTAGTGTAGAAACACCTGCTAATTTCATAATTTGTTCTATATCTGCATCAGCATTTTCTACTGATGTAGGCTTAGGTAATTTATTATCAATTCCTAGCATCTTCGCAATTTTTTGAAAGCCTTCCCAACTAGTAACCATTGACTCTGCACTTTTTTTATCTTTAGGTTCTCTTCTTGCTACCCAACTATTAATTCGTCCAGCAATCGTAGGATCAATTTCAACTGTGTAACCATCATCGAATCTAACAGGGTGTGCACCTGATTTTCTCATTTCAATATTTTGTAATACTCTATATGGGTCTGCTTGTTTAATAGGTGTATTCTTTTTACCTAACCCAAATAATTCTACTAGTTCTTCTTCTGAATAATATCTACGAGATTCTAGTTCTACGTTACTGTTTACTTCGTTAACTTTCATTGCGTATTTCTCCGTCTTCATTACTTTCATTCTTTGCAACGAAGTCTTTAATCATTTTATATATGTCTTCACCTGCCTTAACGTATGCTTTAGCAAACTCATCTTCGCTATAACCCATTAAGGAAGCAAGTCCTGGCTCGCCGTCACCTTTGTACATATCTATTAAATCTTTTTCCATAGAAGATGATAGAGACGTCATGCCTTCTTCAACTTCATCACCATATGTTACACATGGGTCTTGTCCACAACCGCAGTTTTTCTTTTCTACTACTGCTTCTGCTTCTGCTGGCTCTTCGTTTAAAGCCGCTTCTAATTCTGCTTTTAATTTACTATCAGTTACAATGTGTGCCATTGAACGATAGTGACCATCTTCTAATGCCTCATAGGCATTTGATAATGATTCTTGTATACTACTGCAACACCCAGTATCACCACCAATAGCATCAATCTTTTTATGCATTAAGCCATCGGGTCTAAATACTTTCTCTAATGAGTTAATCATTGCTTGAGCTTTTTGAAACATATTCTCAACATAGTTCTCATCTGGTGTGCCTTCTTTAACTTCTTCTTCTTTAAAAGTATGACCTTCGTCTTCAGCCGTTTGTGCGAATGCTTCTAATACTTCATCAGTAGTTCCAAAGTCATCATTGTCAATAGTAAATGCTTTATCATTTCTATCGTATTGACCTTGTGCAACTATTTTATTATCAATTAATACATCTAAATCATATGTGTCTGTGTGTGACTCTGTCATACGCATTTCAATATTGCCTTTAGATGCAATAAGGTTGTCATTTTCTTCTGATACACTATTAAACTTATCTAAGATGCCACGCATATCATCTGCAGACTCAGTAACAACTTCTTTATTGTTGTTCTCTGCGTTCTGATAATTCTCTTCTGACATTTGGTTAAGTTTGTTAACTAGTGTTGCAAAATCGTCTGACATATTACTCTCCTTTAATTGATTCCTGTGGTTCTATTACTGGCATTTCTTCGCTTGGTAATTCCGTTGGCACCTCTGCAGGTCGCTCTACTTTTTGAATATCAATTTCTGGCTTCAGCATATCATATTCTAAATGATGTTTAACTGAGCTCATGTAATCTGCTGATTTTGTAATTTTGGCTTGTACCCAACCTTCTAAGCCTTCTTGTTCAGAAACGTTGGCTAACATTTTATGCAATTCGATTGCATACTTGGCAATTTTATAACAATCACTACGAGCCATTTGCACTTCGTGGTCTTGTTCCATTACAGCCGCTTCTGAGGACAAATTTTCTTTTAAAGGTTTTTTAATAAATTGTCTTTTTCTCATAATAACTCCAATTATATCTTTGCTTATGTTGTATTTATTCTTTTACAACAAATAAACTATCTCATAACTGCCCACGAATACACTTAATAGTAGAATAATATACTACTGTTAAGCGAAGATTGATTTAACTTTCTTCGTATACGGGGGAAATTTAGTCTTTTTCTTCTTGGGTGTTGTATAACCATATGGATCTACTGCTTTTCGAGCCTTTTTAGGGTCTCCAAACAATGGAAATGCCACAGCCGCTCCAGCCACTGCACTACTATCTGTAGCACCAGGCGTTGCGTCTTCTTTGACATTATTGTCCGTTGATGTAACTTCCCAAATTTTCATACTAGTATTTAGTTAATTAATGATGTTCGGTCATACTCAATACCTTCAACACGTTTTCCCATGTTTTGGGTACGTTCATTACTAAATGTATAATGTTATCGTCCCAAGCCGCGGTTCTGTGTGTTTTTCTTGTATCGCAGTAATATAATCTCATTGGCTCAATGTCTACAGGTCTATAATCATGTACCCATTGAAATCCTTGGTGTCCGCAATTTTCACTTAAAAATCCGACAATTCTAAAACAATCTCTACTGAGGTATGGCGAATCTCTGTGTGGTGGGAACCAACCTCCTTTATTCAGTTTAACTAACATACATCTTCCTAATGATTCGAAAGCATTAAAGATAGGGTGTAATGCAGTTAAATTATGATATGCTTCTGTTGGGTAATGTAAGTCTGCTTCTAGTATACGTTCGCCTGGCTTCTCACCTAGACGTTTTCTTACTTCTGGCATACTTAAACTGTCACCTACTGCGTCTCCTTCGGCTCCTACTAACAATAATCCTTCACGGTCATTAGTAACACCTTCACGTCTTAAGTAAGGTACCCATTTATCTTTGTACTGTTTTAATTCTTTATCAAATAAATCTTTATCTATTTTAGTATCTAATGGAGCAAAGTCTCCAATGGCGTTTAACTGTAACTCACAACGAATATCTTCTTCAGTTGGTTCTGGCATTTTATATCCAGTAACACCATCATTAATGAAATAATGCTTATAATAATTAGGTGCATTCTTTCTAGGTGGTATCCAGTCAATTTTTTTACCGTCTTTGGTAAACTCGTCGTCTCTATGTGCCATGTTTGATTGTTTTCCTTATGCTTGTACTATACATAACTTTGATGTGAATGTCAAGAACTATTTAGAACCCATGTAACCAGCAATGATGCCAATTAATCCTGTGAGTGCCATTTTCATTAATGTAATAACACTTTCGTCTACAGGTCTATTCTCTTGTAGTGCAACATAATAGTCTCCTATGATTATTACACCTAGTAATGTGAGTACTCCACCTACTAATAGTACTATAACTAAATCTTTTAAATTTTTTATCATATTATTTCTTTACTGTATTGGAAACGTTCTTAGCCTTACCTTTACGGTTTTTACTAGGATCATCTCTGCGTTTCTTATTAACAGCCGCCGCGATTGCTTTTTTGCCGCCTTTGGCTCTTAAACTTGCCGCACGTGATTTAGATAAACACTTAGGCTTACCTTCGCCTTTGCTTCTGTCTCCGCATTTACCAATACGTTCTCCTTTGGTATTATAACGATCCCAACCGCCTCCACCTGCTCCGCCTTTTTTTCCTTTGCCGAACCATGCTCGTAGGTCTTCTGATATAATCTCTGAGTATCGCATTTATTTTTTACTCTTGCCCCAATTAGCCGCACCAACTTTTCTACATTTTGTCAATGCACCACTGGCATATGCACTAGGCCATACCTTGTAACGTGATTTTACTTTATGATAACAAGCATCTTTTTCGCCTGCCTTTTCATCAAACTGTTCTTCAGTTAATGCTTTTTGTTGTGTAAGTTCTATTAATTTCATTTGTTTATCTTCGGCTACCTTAAAGTTATATGCAAAATTAACTTGCTTTGCTAATTGGTTGCCTCTATCTCTTTCACTTTTCTTAGAGCTTTTTTTTAAGTGATTTGCTTTAGCTCTAAGGTTTTTTAAATCTGTCTTACTTATCTTGTCTCCAGCACCTTTACCTAAGTATTGTGCCGCTTTGCGTTTTAAACTTCCTGGACGACTCCCAGGTTTGGCTTTGCCAGTGAAGTCTTCAAGTAAACTATCTAGTTCCTCAATAACCCATTGGACTCTATCTTGATAATCCATAACAAGTCTCCTTGTCTTATTATTTATTCCCTATACCTAAGTTACTTAATGTATTAGGGTCACTGTTCTTTGCCGCTGACTTATGCATCAACGGAGGGTTACCATTTTTATCAATGATAAGACCCAATTTTTTTGCCTGTCGTTGTGTTTCTCCTGGCTTAACGTCTACTGTCGTATTTTGTTTAGTAATAATGCCATTTTCTATTATCGCTCTATCTCCATATATTTCAGCATATGTCTTCATTAAGTTACGCCAATCTAAATTTTTAATAGTACGTCCTAGTTGTTGTGCATAGTATCCTGAAGTATGTTTTAAAGGTTCAGGAAATCTTTCTGCTTTCTTTCTTACCATTAAATCGTGTAGTAAGTCAGCCGCTCTCTTATATAAACTCGGGTGTGTTTTAAGGTTTGCAAATCTTTTAATATCATCTACAAAATCTTCATTAATTTCAGAGTCTAATTTAGATATAGTTCTATCTATAGTTTTGTTATTATGCTTAATAGCAATACCACCTGCTTGTTCCCATTTACGAATATTATCACCATAGTCGTCAATTAAACCGTTTGGAGTTCCGTCTGGTTGTTTAGCATACTTAGATTTGTTTGGATCAATAATAATCTTTTGTGGTGGGAATGATCCTAAATGTTTTTTAATCCATTCACGTTTCTGTGGTTCTGAGTTTTTGTCTCCTGGTAATGGAGCACTTAATATATTATACTTGCCTTTGTATGCTTTAATGGCACTTAATAATTGTAATGCGTTGCTTGTCATTGGAATATTAATCCAAAAGTCTTTTTGTTGTTTAACTTTTTCTAATGCTTGTGGAACGTCTTTGATATTACGCCAGTTGTCTACACCTATTAACTTTGCCCAACTTCCAAAAAAGTCTGCAAGTACGCCGTCCATGTCTACAAACAATTCTGAATTAGGTGCTAGTTCTTCAAATATATCTGTTCCAGCATAATCACCGTACATCTCTTGCCACTGTCTAGTATTATCTTCTTCTGCTTCAGTCCAACTAAATTCTTCTACTGCAAATTCAGGGTTGCTAGTTTTAAAATCTTTCTTACGCATCACAGTTTTTGCAACTAAATCTAATTCGTTATTAGCATTGTCCCATTGTAAAACAAAAGGTATGTTAACATCAGTTCTCATATCTTTCATTACTGCTTCTGCATCTGGGCCTAATTGTGCAATTTTCTTACCGTAGTACTTGTACTCTTGTTTAAATATTCTTATAAGTTCAGCAACTGAAATTTGTTTATCGTTTCGTGAATCGTTTACTCTATCTAAGAAGTGTCTAGTAAACTCTACATCAACACCTACTTTAGCAAACAATCTATCAGCATAGTCTTCAAGTTTATTCAAGTCACCTTGTGTAACTGGTACACTATCTTTTGAATACTCTCTTAACCATTTATACGACATTATTTCTTCTTCCATTTACTTTCTTTGTTAGCATCAAACATATCTTCAACAGTTGTTTTACAATTCTCGTGCCAGTATCTGCCACTTTCTCTTAACTGTTCATTGTCTGTTCTTAGCATCTCCAATTTTTTCATTATCATCTTGTGTTGCCACTGTGATAGTTTTTGTTTGTCTTGTACCTTTTGTATTCTTTCTAGTATGTCATCTACTGTAGGACAAGTAAAGTCCGGATACTTAGGCGACTTCTTTTTTAACTTTGTCCAGTACTGTCTTTGGTCAACCTTTTTCTTTGCCATGATTCCCTCAAATCTTTCTCAAAATTATCAAAAACATTTTTAGGGATACCTCGGCTGGCTTTTCCACCTGCACGTCTAGTATTTTCAATTTGAGTAAAAGCAGTGTCTAGTGATTTAACCATTAACTGCAATATTCCACTATCTAGTCTATTTTTAATATTTTTAAAATTAGTTGGTTCATTTTTACCTGCCTCACTAGCCAAGTCTTTTAACTTGTTGTGTACGTCCATCATTAGTGTTTTAATTGTATAACGACCGACACCTTGAACAAGTACTTCACTGTTCATAATGTCTTCCTTATCTAATGCATACAGGCTTTCAACAATCTTTGTGTTGTTATGTATTTGAACTACTGCTTTCAACTGTTCTAGTTTACTATTGATCTTCATGGAGTCTTGAACTGTTAACTGTTTTTCCTCTTTTAATTTTTTTACTTCCGCTTTTATTGATTCCATTCTACTAATAAATGGCTTTTTCTTTTTACTACTTAATCCAAGTTTTTTAACGTTTGCATATTCACTGCCAACAGGACTATCTTTAGTTGCGTTTTGTTTTGTAACAATACCAACACCTGCTTCTGGCATTTTTTCAAGTTCTTTTCTTCTTACAAACTTGCTTGGTTTAGTTTGAATTTTTAAATTTGGTAACTTTTTATCTTTTTTCCATTGTCCTGTTTCTTTATGACCTGGATTCTTAACAACAAACTCTGTAATTTTTGATGTCATTAATTTGTGTACTTCTGCATCATACTTGCCAAATAAATCTGTTACCATTTTTTTCTGTGTTTCATTATCTGCTTTTGCAAAATTACTTCTAAATTCTGTTGCACTTTTCATTGGCTTACCTAATACTTTAAAACTTAAAGTAGGCACTGCAATAATGTATCCGTGCTTGTCTAGTGACTGCATATCCTTACCTGCTTTTTGAAAGTAACTTGGGCTACCATCTTTTTTAGGTTTGAATGTAAAACGTGGATCTTCAGCCATATCCTTTTCACTTACTGCAAACATTAATATAGTATCTGCAGGATCATACTTTGATACAAGCTCTTGTGCTTGGTATGGATTCTTAGTTTGGATAATAGCATTTGCAGGAATGCCTGCAACTATCATCATCTTCTTTTTTTCTTCAAATGTAAAAGGACTTTTGGGAGGAGTAACTTTATCGCTTGTTGCTATGAATACTTTATCCGCACCAAACTTATTAACTAGTGAATTATATACACTAGCATGACCCTTATGGAAAGGATGGAATCTTCCTGGATAAATTACTAAATGATTCATTGTTTCTCCTATATAGTGTATTTATTATTTAATTAAGAGAACGTGTGATAACCTGCATGGCCCAATTTAACGTCATTATGTGCCCATACTTTACCGCCCATATCACGCCAACGTTTACAAAATGTAAAGTCTTCGCTTAAATAGTTGCCATCGGGTAATAACCAAGTATCAAATAGTGCATACATAAATGGCTCAAACTTGCTATCTAAATTTAAAGTATTCTTATACTTTAAATCTACATAACGTTCAAACATCTTTTCTATAACGTGTCTTTTTATTAATAAAAAGCCAGTACCAATATCGTGTACTTCTTGTGTGCCTGATTCTTGTTGTACTTCATCTGGTAAAGGATTAATTACATATTGTATTGGGTAGTTCTTTTTAGGATATAATCCACCTATAACATCTTTATCAGCGGCTACTAATTTATAAACGTCTAATGTTTCAAATCCAATATCCGCATCTATAAACATTAAGTGAGTTGCTTGTGTGTTTGCCATTCCTTTTGCAACAAGATTATTTCTTGCTCTTGTAACTAAACTTTCGTTTGCAATAGTTTCTAATGAAAACCTTAAATTGTTTCCATTCATATTAATAACGTGTCTAGTAAAACTAACAAAGAAATTTTCAAATACGGCGCCACCGTAACATGGAACCATAAAAGAAATATGGCTGTTTTTAATTAATGAAACTTCTGCTTCATTAAAGGCATTTTGTTGAGACAAAGGAACCCCTTAATAGTTGAATTGTACTTTTGTAAGTGTGCCGGCTGTGAAACTAGTTACTTTAGTTCTTATCCAAGTAAAGTTTCCTGTAAAATTATGTGTAACATTTGTGCTTGTTGCCGAACTACCATCACCAATTGTAACGCCAGGTATGTCTACCCAGTCTGTACTTGCTGGATCTTGTTCCAATGTTCCTTGAAACGTAAGTATACCAATAAAACCATTGGGGAATACTGCGACTGTGTGTAAACCATCTGTGTATCCATAGTATCCATCTCCAGCAGATTTAACGCCAAAGAATGAAGTATCAGTGCCGTTATAATTGTCAGTTGGTGTACCGTGTGTAGTGGTTGCTATAAGTGTTTGTGTCATATTATATTCCTATACTGTTATTTATACAATTCTGTATGTGTATATTTGATTAATCACATTGCCAGCCATTAAGTTAAGCATAGTAATACTTTCTTCATTTAAAGCATAAATGTATTCAGGCAAAGGCTTTTCCCTTGATCTGTTAACATACATTCTTCTAGTTTCCCAAGTCCAAGGAAACCTAATTTCTCCTGCTTCTTGGTAGTTTAATAGTGCTTCTACAACATCTTCAGGAACCCAAGTATACTTTGTTATACATTTTAGGTTGTATATACCATATGGCAGTTTGTCTGTAATGATAACGTTAGGTTCGTCTGTTAAACTTTCACTAAACTCAATTGCATTAAGTCCTGTATCTTCTGCTTTCTTTATGTAATCAACTTCATTAGTATAAAAGTCAATCATAGGAGATTCAACTCTTATTTTACCAAACATATCGAACTGTTGTCTATAAGCAAATATCTTTAATAATGCTTCTACTTCTCTAGCATCTAAAGACCAGATACTTTTAAAACCATATCCTGTTTGTGTAAATCCTGTTGGAGTATTTTGAAAGTCTTTTTCACGTTCACGCATTTCATTTAGTGCGTCAAGTATTGCCGTTTCACTATCGTATTGATAACAAGTTCGCAATAAAGACACGCCTCTTCTTAAAATGAATCGTACGCGATATTTAAATCTATTATAAAATAGTCTTTCGTTAGTACCCATACTAGTACTTATCAACTATTTTTTTATGGAAAAATTATGCTTCTTTTGGTTTGAATTGATCTAAGACAATTAGTCCGTCTTGATCCACGCCAGGTGCCTGTGCAATCTTATCAATTATAATATTATCTGTTTTATATTCAAATTCAAATTTGTCTTTAACATACTTTAGTATAATTTTTGTTCCTGCTATAGGCTTGTCTATAATAATTGATTTAGCCAACGGAATTTTAATGTCGTTTTCAATTACACGTCTTAAAGGTCTTGCACCCATTAACGGATCGTAACCACGTTTAGAAAGTTCTTCTACTGCACTCTCTGAAACTGTTAGATGTAAACCTTTTTCAATCATTAATTCATTTATGTCATCAATAAACTTAATAACAATCTTTCTCATAATACCACTGTCTAACTTGTTAAACTTAATAGTACCATCTAATCTATTTCTAAATTCAGGAGCAAAAAACTTTTTAACTTCTTCTGTACTAGCATTGTCATTTTCTGTAGCACCAAATCCAATACCCATTTTCTCTGACTCTTTAGCACCTAAGTTACTTGTCATTAATACAATACAGTTTCTAGCATCTGCTTTTTTACCATTTGTACTTGTTACAAATCCTTCATCCATTAAACTTAACAATACATTTGTTACGTCTGGGTGTGCTTTTTCAATCTCATCAAATAAAATAATTGCATTAGGATCTTTTTCAACTTGACTCACAAGTAATCCACCACCTAAGTTTCCATCTTCATAACCAACATATCCTGGAGGTGCACCAATAAGTCTTGCGACTGTGTGTTTCTCTTGATACTCTCCCATATCAAACCTTAGTAGTTTCATATGTAAATGTTCACTTAACAGTTTAGCCATTTCTGTTTTACCAGTACCAGTAGGTCCTACCATTAAGTAACTACCGATTGGCTTGTTATGTGCTTTAAGTCCTGCTCTTGTTATTGTAATTCTGTCCATAACTGTATCAACTGCTTTATCTTGCCCAAACAAGTTCGCTTTAATATCTGTATGAATCTTATCTAAATTTTCTTCTACTTTAACACCACTACTAGCACTACCTAATTGATCAACAGGAATCTTAACTGCTTTACTTAATTCTTCTAGTATGTTTGGCTTGTTAATTGTAAAATTACTTCTGTTTAATAGTCTTTGTTTAGCACAAGCACTATCAATTAAGTCAATTGCTTTATCAGGCAATCTCTTGTCTGTCTGATATCTTACACTTAAATCGACACTTGCCTCAATGGCTTCTTGTGTAATTTTAGCAGTATGATATGTTTCAAACTCTTTTTTAAGTCCTTTTAATATATCTTTCGCAACTGCTGGAGTTGGCTCATCGATAGTAAGTCTATAGAACCTTCTCATTAATGCTCTATCTTTTTCAAAACTTGTATTGTATTCTTCCCACGTTGTACTTGCAATAACTCTTAATCCTTTTGTAATGTAAGGTTTAATCATCTGTGCAAAGTCAGGGCCACTACCACTAGTAGATCCTGCACCTCTCATTGTGTGTGCTTCGTCTATAAAAACAATACTACCTTTTTTAGATTGTAAACTATCAAAGACATCTTTAATTTTTTCTTCAAACTCGCCTCTGTACTTACTACCTGCAACTAGTCCACCTATATCTAAACTATAGATTGTTGCTTCTTTTAAGTACTCAGGTACTTCACCGTTTATAATTTTATTTGCTAGTCCTTCTGCAATAGCAGTTTTACCAACACCAGGATCACCAACTAACAACACGTTAGACTTGTTACGTTTACCTAGTATTTGACATAACTCTGCAAGTTCTTTACTTCTACCAATAACAGGATCAACTTTACCAGAGGTTGCTTGTACGTTTAAATTTGTACAGTACTCACTTAATGTACGTTCAACTTCTTGTGGACTAAACGTTGCTTCTGGGTTTTCGTGTACATATGTTTCGTTAAAGAATTCTGTTAACTGTTGTTTTCCTATTCCAAATTTCTTAAACAAATATAAAGAATAACTTTTTTCTTCTGCACAAATACTTAAAAATACATCAATAGTTTGCATATGTTCTCTACCACCAAATAGTACTTGTGTGTATGCTCTATTAAATACTCTTTCTAAACCTTGTGTTCTTAAAAGTTTTACTTCACCTTCTGCATCAACTTTTTTACCAAACTTGTTGTCTGTAAGGTACTTGTTAAAAGCATCATTCAGACCTTCAAAGTCTGCACCATACTCTTCAAGCATAATTTTAAAATTCTTATAGTTGATTAATGCTAGTGATAGATGCTCAGTTGTAACGTATGAATGTCCATACTTAACTGCAAACTCACTTGCTTTTTCTACAATTAGTTCTATCTCTGGATTAGGTCTTAACATAAATTAACTCTTTCGGTATGTTAGTGTTATCAGTTCTTTGATGAAACGTTATTCCGTTTAAATGATCGTATTCATGTAAACAGACTCTTGCTTGTAAACCATTCAACATTTTTTTACTTTTATTTCCTTTATGATCTTGCCATTCGAATTTAATTTCTTCAGGTCTACTTACAATAATATTTTCACCTTCAAAACTTAAACACCCTTCGTCAAAATCTACCATTTTATCACTCCATTCCAAAAGTTTTGGATTGAAGAAACTATTATATTTTCCTTCTACGAAAGTAACAAATAAACTAGTATCAATACCACATTGATTCGCGGCTAGACCAATACCATGGCTTTCTCTCATAAAGCCAAACATTATAACAGATAAACGTTCGTTTTCTATTTTCTGTTCCATAGTATCAAAAACCACAGGTTGTGTAGTGATGTTTAATAGATCATTAGTTAGTTTCATAATTTCCCATTCATTATACTTAATATAACTTGTTTTTGCGAATCTGTCAAGTCTTTTGGTACATTTACCCGTAATATAACATAATGGTGACCATTCTGTATACCTTGATTGGCTAGTTTTATGCGGGTTTCTGGCTGACTCCCTGGTTTTATTGAATATTTGACCTTTCGACCATTAACAGTTTCTAATTCTTTCTCGGTTCCTATTATTGCTTCCCAAACAGTAATTTCTTGCATACTAAAGATATCATTTCCGCTACGTTCAAATCTAGGATGCTCAGTTTGGTTTACTACAATAAACAAATCTCCTTTTTCTACAGGACCAGGATTGCCTTTTCCTTTGTATCTAACTCTTTGCCCGTTTGGCATTCCAGGTGGTACAGTAATATTTAATACTTCATTTTTACCAGCAATAGTAACACTTATTGTTTTACTAACTCCACTAGCAATTTCTTCTAAAGACATTGGCATTTGTAACTGAATGTCTGATCCTTTTTGTCTGGCTCTGTGCATACCACCAGGTCTTCCAAACATACTAGCAAATAAATCTGCTACACCTTCGGGGACTTCTCCGTCAAATGAAAATGCATTACTGCCTGGGCCTCCGAATTGAAATTGACTTTGTGGATTATCGTATTGTTTACGTTTTTGTGGATCTTTGAGTGTACTATATGCTTCGTTAATTTCTTTAAACTTTTCTTCGTCTCCACCTTTGTCAGGATGATGCTTCAACCCTAACTTTTTAAATGCAGTTTTTATTTCTGCTTCAGTGGCGTTTTTATTAACACCTAATATACTATAGTAATCTTTCATGACTATATTATACTACATCTTGTGTTAAGATGCAAGTGTTTATTTAACTTTTGTTTTTGGAAGTTCCAGTGTATAAACCAAACCAAGCCGCGCCTGCACCAACTACGATACTTACTAAACCTGATTGTTCCATTGATGGACTTGGCAATGCCATATACCATAATACAACTTTGTATAATAATACAATGTATACTGTTAAGAATAATCTTGGGAATATTCTCCAACTGTCTACTGCTTTTGCTAAATGAATTAACCATTGAAACGGGTTCTTGCTACTATCTACTTGGTTTGTGTCAACCTCAAGCTCGATGTTGATTTTCTTCTTTTGTACTTCTGACATAGATACGATCTCCTAGTGTATTCTTAACTACACTGATATTTATCGTATCTAGGTGTTTTTAGGGGGTCTTTCACTATACCAGCCAACTAAACTAAATCTAGGTTCTGGTGCTACAAAACTAACAGGACTAACGAAATGCTTGTTAAACGACGGCTTTGACACGTCTAAGAGCACTAATCTGTTGCCTATTGGGAGTATAGTTGTATGTACTTTACCCTGTTCATCTTGTAAACATAACTGCCCGCCGTACTCTGCTTTCCACTCTTTTGTAAGGTAAAACAAATAAGCAACTTTTCTAGTAGGATCATAATGTGATGTAATCCAGTTATCGTACTTATAAAAACTAAATGTAGGGTAAGCGGTATATAGGTTATCAAACCCGGTAATGCTTTCTACCCATTCCTTAAACACTTTGCCCAAGTTAATTTCTTGTGCAAACTCTTCTGTATGTTTATTTGTGTATTTGCTATCTCTTCTAACTTTTGCAATTCTATGAAAAAATGAAAAATCATCATTGAACATAGAGTGCTGAACTTTTTGTTTTAATAGTTCACCTAAAGCAGGTTTAGTATATGGTACTTCCTCATACCAATCACCAACTCCGCCTCTGAAATCATAATTTAATGTAGGGACAGTTTCGTATAATTGATTAATATATTCTTGTGTTAATATATTATCAAGTGTTAGATAGCCCTTGTCAGCGAAATGATCCTTGTACGCCTGTTGTACATCTGGATCGAAAACTCCCAGATTGAACATTTACTTTTTCTTTTCTAACTTTTCTAATCTTGCTTCTATTTTATCTAATCTAGATGGCTGTTGTTGAAACCAAGTCCAACCCCAACGATTTACTAAAAAATCTATAGTAGCATCAAACTTACTGTATAACCAAAGTCCAATTCTTGTACTTTTAAAATAAGTTGAAAATGCTAATCCAAATAATGAACCAACTAAAGCAGTCCATATCCATAAACGATTGCTCGCCATCTCAGATATCATGTTTGAAATATATTCCATATTAATCCTTTATTAGTATTATTTATTAAAACGGACAGGACAATAATGCTTTAGGCTGTATACGAATAGTATGATCGCCTATTACTTCAACATCATTAGATTGCTTGTCTGATTGTTCTACGCCGTCTTTGTTTACTTCAACTTTTTTCTCTTGTACTGTAACATCGGCGCTTGGATCTATTTTACAGTTTTTGTATTGTAGACTGCATCCACTCATAAGAACTACGAGTGTAGACAATAACACAAGTCTCATTACTTTCTTACTGAATCTATAAAGTTGTAAACTCTGCCAAATTGTTTATCAATACTAATTAAATCTTGTTGAATCATATTGACTAAAATTTGAAGTTCCATTAACGTAATTAACGTCCAAGAAGCCAACCCTAATAGGATCGTACCTAATAAGCCTATCAGCATTGTATTAGTTTTTCTTGTCATTATTTGTCTTTTGGAGAATCTTTAGGTTCGTAGTATTCTTTATACTCGTTGATTATATTATCTTGTTGAATTAAATATGCTCTAATTTGAGCAAAGTTAATAGATAATGCTTCATAGCCTTCATCAGTTAAACCAAATATAACTGCATCAGTATTTTGTTCTTTTAATTTAGCAAATACTTCTTCAGCATTTTCACTGTTAATGATAATCCATTTGATATCAGATAAGTTTGCCGGAACCGGTTTCTCTAAATTAAGAGGTAGTCTCGGTTCTTCTTTAGTAAAAATTTCTAACTGTTTGACTGCCGTGCTACAACTAGTAAGGAACGTAACTAGGATTAGCAAGACTAGGACATTCAGGATTGATTTCTGACTTCTTAGTAGCATTTTTCTCTTTCTCGGTTAAAGGACTGCCCATTGCAATATCAAAACATCTTTTTGCGTTTGCACTTCCTTTATTGATTATTTTCTCTATTACTTTTGATTTCTTAATGGCAAGGTCACCCAAATCTCTCTGGTCTCCTTTGCCATTAACTTTATTAAATTTGTTGTCTAATACTTTTATTTCTTTGTTTAGTGTATCGACTAAAACATTAAGTCTTTTATTAGTTTCGTTAATTGCCACAAAGTCTGCTTTCATTTGAGCAAGTGCCTGTTTTTGATCTTCAACACCTTGTTCTAATAACATATTGTTGGCTTCACTTGTTGCCAAATCGGCTTTAAGATTCTTAACGTAAATAAACCCGCCACCTGCTCCTGCAAGTACGAGTAACAATAATCCTATTTTTAGTCCACTAAACATAAAGTATTAACCTACTAATTTTTTTGCTAGTTCTGTGGTTTCATTAACACGTCTTGTCCAGCCTCTGCCAAATGTAGCAAAGTGACTTAATTTTTCATAATAGGCTTGTCTGTTACTTTGATAAGTTTCAATAGTATCTACAAGTCCATTATCGTCCACATATTCTTTTAATTTTGCTAAAGTGTTAGGACCAATTCCGCCGTCTGCTACTGTACCAATCATTGTTTGTAAGTATTTTGCGGCTCTACCGGGACCTGCGTTTACACCAAAGTCGAATACACATAAGTCTAATCCACCTGGTAGTTCATCGCCTTTCATTTTATCCCAATATCCTTTTTTGTAAATTGGTGCGACGTCTTCGACTAACAAGTCTTTCATATCTTTTGTGCCGCCGTGTTCTAAGTACACTTTTTTTGTAACTCCTAGGTTAGTTTCCCCACCTGGATCGTTAGGGTGATTTACATAACCACCTTCGTGATGTAGAATTGCTTCTAAACATTTATCATAATTTGATTGCATTGTCTTTGCCTTTTTAAGTTTTTATATTGGCAAGAGACTGTATGAATGATGTGTCTTTATCTTTAGGCGCTTTTCGATATCTTTTATTAGGATCTAAGCCAGCCTGCATCATCATATCATCAAGCTCTTGTTCCTGCATTAGTCTATTTCTGTATGCTTTAGGACTAGTTGGAATAACTTTTAAATTTTCTTCTGTTACAGGTAAAGGGTATTCGTTCTTATAATATGCAAATTGCCAATCCTGCTCTTTAGTAAGATGATTTAAGTCGCCTAATAATTCAACAATTTTATTCGGTGAATTAGTTCTACGATTAAATTCAACAAATACTGTAACTTTGCCTCTATCATCTGTTGCTGGACTTTGATTGGCATCTAGTACCCATTCATATCCAGATTCAATAAATTCAACTAGATCTTTTGCCGCTTCTTTGTGCATGGCTTTAAAACCTAAAACAACAACTTGATCATCTTCGCCCATTTTACTTTTGAATCTATCAATAGTTACTGTGGGATCGATTAGATCAAATAAGTCTCCATTACGAAGACCTTCAAATAATTTATTCTTGGGATTCTGTGTTGTCATTTTCTGTACCATCTAAATCTAGGTCTTGTTGATAAGCACTGTTAATATCATCTAAGTCTACTTTTTCACCTTCAATTTCCATTGTGCCACGATATATATCTGACATAATAGTTTTAGGCATTCTGATTTCAACTAACCAAATAGGATCTGTTTTTAATTTAGGATATCTTCCACCTGGAGCATAATCGTCTGGTGCTTTAACAGTTACAGGACTTTCTAATACATCTTTTTTATAGTTAACTTTGATGTTATAGTCAAGTAATCTTTTTGCACCTATAGGCTCTGGCATCATTTTATGAGGCCACATAAAACTACACGTTACCCAATGTTTATCAACTTTAGGTCCCGCTACTAGTTCGCCTTTAATCCAGTTTTCGTAAACATATAAATGAACACTGTCTAAAACACGTTCAAAGTCTACTAGTGTAGCCATAAAACTTTCGGCTTGGTATAGTTTATTAACGTTTTCCGCTATATCTTTTGAATTCATGATTTACTTACCGTCTTTTCGTTACTCAAAGTATTTATCCTTTTTAAAGGTTCTAACTTATTATCGCTTATTTCTCGTCTAGAAGAGTTAAATATTTTTAAGTATATGACAACTCATATACCCCAACATTAAACGCAGGAGGTTCAAATTGGGCAAACGTAGACACAGAAAAGAAGAATATATGTATATCTCACAAGATAATCACTATAATAACACTGCACGACATAAAAAACAAGTCAATATAATTCCTAGAAGTAGAACGCAGGAATCCTATGTAGATGCATTACTCACGTCAAATAAGAGTATTGTATTTGCTTCAGGACCAGCAGGAACGGGTAAAACCCTTATTGCTATGCTTTCGGCTATTAAACATTTTAAACAAGGAGAAGTTGATAAAATTATTATGACCAGACCAGCAGTTGGTGTAGATGATGAGAAACATGGATTCTTACCAGGTGATCTCAACCAAAAAATGGAACCATGGACTCGTCCATTGTTCGATGTTTTACACGAATATTACTCTCCTAAAGAAACAGCCAAAATGCTAGACGAACAAATCATCGAAATATCACCCCTAGCATTTATGAGAGGTCGCACATTTAAAAATGCATATATCGTCGCAGACGAAATGCAAAATGCAACGCCAAATCAGATGAAGATGCTATTGACCAGAATCGGCGAAGGAAGTAAAATTGTTGTAACCGGAGATGTTAAACAGACTGATCGAAGTAATAAAGACAACGGCTTATTAGATTTCATGAAACTTGTACAAACAAAAGATTCAAAATATATTGAATGTGTACAATTTTCACATAATGATATTGAACGTCATCCAGCAGTAACGGAGGTATTAGCAATTTATGGTGATAATGATTAAGTAAATTTTATAATGTAGTGTTCCGGACACTACTGCTATGAATACTGTATCGGTGATTATGGGTGAGCCGAAACCCACCCACTATCTTTAAAATCCGTTTGGTATTAATACATAGTGAATTGTAATAACAATACCTACTGATGCTAACAATCCTGTTATCATCTTAAGAAAGTCTTTGCCAACTAAAGGAAATACTACTTTTAGTTTTCCATTGCCTAGCATAGTTGCCATTGCAAGTTCACGTCCACATAATAGTCCAACAAATACCCATGTTGTTGACATTGGGATATCATTGAGTTCTTTAAAGAACCAAAGCACTAACCAATAAAACAAATCAATTAACGTTGCACTTCTTACATATCTTGTATTGTGCTTTTCTAATACAATTTGTTGTATTTTTCCTCCACGTTCTCTAAACATAAAGAACAAGCCTATAACAAACACAAGGCTTATCATAACCATTAATTCAAAGTTTACTTGTCTTGGCAGGAATACGGCAATGTTTGCCATGTCATGACTTAACCAAGTCCACCATAAAAAACCAGTAGTTACCCATTGACCAACTCGCCAATATACTTTGTGTTTTTCTTTTACAGGGTCGTGCTTTTCATCTATAAATTTAGTTATAACAATCCATATGGCATAAGCCGCCACTGCCGCGACTGCATAACCCATAATAGATTTCATTAACATTTTTTCTAATACAAATGTACTAGCAAATGCCGACAATACTAAAAATGATGTACTAACAGGAATACCTACCCTTGTTAGTATTAAAAGTAAAGCAGGTGCCATTGCATGATACCATTTTACTTCTTGCCACGGTATCCTATTAAGACGTCCGTATGATATATCTCCTCCATTCACTGTCCAGCCATACCATAAGGCCCAAAGCAAAACCGCCGATGCGGCGATCCATAAAGTTTTCCAATTAAATTTTTCGTTGTTTGATGCAATCCATGTACCGAGAGTTTGTACTGAATCGTTTGCGATAACTGAATAAGCGGCTAGTAAAAAACCTACACCCATCCAAAGTGTTAATGCGTCCATTTTATATCTCCATTCGACCAAGCTCGACGTTGCTTGAATTGATTTATATATTATTTCATTGTAACACTATTTACTTGGTAATGTCAAAAGAAAGATTACAGTTTTGTTAAATGATTTGCAACCTTAGACTGTTACAATATTATAGATGTGTTCCCAATCCTTTGCTATTGGGTAAGGATACTCGCCATTCATGTTGTGTCCATGTTCTACAAGTATAGGTTTAAGTCCTGCTTTTGATCCTGCTTCGCAGTTTACAGGTTTGTCTTCAATCCACCAAAGTTTGGATCCTTTGTATTGTGCAAGTGTTTCATCTTTATCGTCTCCAGTACCTAAACAAATTAGTTTAGTAAAGACTCCTTCTCCGAACAACTTGTCTAAATTTTTCTGTCTTAGCCTTTTTGCATATTTGTTGTTACTTAATGATGTAATGCAATGAAACTCCCAACCTTCGTCAGCAAGTTTTGTAACATATTGAACTGCGTCACGTAGAGCAGGTAAGTATCCGATTGTAGCACTTTCATTAAACTGTCTAATTAGTGTTTTAACTTGTGCTTTCGGAATACCATAACGTTCAGCCATATCGTATTTGAACTGGTATCCTTTTGTAGTTTTAAATCCATGTTCTTCCATCCAACAGTTAAAGGCGAACTCCCAATTAAGTAGTACACCATCTGCATCTGTTAATATAATTTTTTTCAATTTCATCTTCTTCTTTTATTGTTTAACTTACAATACTAATATAGCACATTATGTCGTTTTGTCAACCTTTTTTGCTTTAGATTTACCTTTCCAGCGATTTAATTTTTGCACGTCATCGGTTCTAGCACCCGGTTCACACACTGTAATTTTATTGCCTTTTGCTAACCATTCTTGTACTAGTTTATCGTGCTTAATTTGTTCTTCTTGAGTTATAGCCATGTTAAGCCTTTCTGTAAGGTTGAACCCCCAGCGACGGTACAACACTGGGGGTTCGTGTAAGTTAAGAAGGAGATCGTACCGTTAACTTGGTTCACGTTATCTTAACGTAATTAAGTTGTGATTCTTTAACACCATCGTACCACCTACTGAAATCAGTACGTTTTACTTTAGCATAAATTTTTACTTCTTTATTAACTTTATCAAGCCAATTATGTTGACTCCAAAAAGTAATTAGTTGATTATTGTTAGTAATACCAACATAGATATAACTAGTATAGTTACGACTATAAATTCCTGAAATAAGTTTAGCAGTAGTATTAATCTTAGTACCAACTGAACCAATCCAATCTCCTGTACAGGTTGCTAGTATCATATCTTCTAAACTCTCACGTTTTATAGTTCTTAAATATGTTTGTGGAATACTTGCAATTAATCCAAAATCGTAAGTAGTAATATCATCTTTTTCAAATGTTGCATATAAGTTAGATTCAAAACCATTTAGGTCTCCTGCTATGGCTCTCATAGCCAATCCTTCTAACCATTCAGAACATTCTTTTGAATTTTGTTTGTCTTTTTTTGAAGGGGTAATTTCTGTCTTGTTTAAGAGATCGATTGTTTCTGGTGTCATACCATAATGTACATCACTTAAATTAAATCGAATAATTTCTTTATTAGAAACTGTTTTAGGAACAGCCTTATTATCGATCATCTCGATTTCAGTATCCTTAACGTATTTCTTGTTGAAGGATTGTGAAGCAAATGCCATTGCTAATACGTCTGTGAATTTGAAAGTTTCTTTACCAAATTTTGACATCTACTTCTCCTTTTAATTAACTATAATTACAATATAACACAAAATGCCGTATTGTCAACCTTTTTTATAGTCTTTTTGCGATTTTTTCTTTAGTAAATTCTGCCGCACCTGTAACATCTTTTCCAATGCCAGCAACAGTTGAACAAGCACCTAGAGATAGTGCTATTATAATAATCATAATGTATTTCATTGATCTTCTTCCTTTTTTATGTAAAAATGTGGATACGCCTTTGGACGTTGTTCTTTGACCTGTTCTAAATACTCATTTGCATCCGACTCAGAGTCAAACTTTGCAACGACAACTTCGTCGTGTACTCTCGGAATGTATATGACTTGAAACATCTACTCACCCACCCAAGCCTTTTCAAGTTTTTCGGCGTGCTTTTGTTTAAGCATATCTAGTTTCTTTTTATTTTTAGGTGCATGAATTTCTTTATTTGCATAATCGATTAATTGCATCTCTTCTGGCTTTAAGTCTTTGGCTCTGATGCTCCAAAGTTCTCCAAACCTACTTAAACGATATCCTAAGTCAGATAGTTTATTTGCTCTGATATCATCTTTTTCGATAAATGCTAGATCCATCATATCCTTACCTAATTGCATAACTTCCATCTCATTGGAAGTAATGTCGTAAATGCTCATGGTTTTACCCGTCATTTGATTAGTCATTGTAGCCCTCTTCTATGTTTTGATTATTTAAGTTTAAGTGTCGTGTCTTTGTGGTCTTGATTACAAGTCCACTTTTGTTTAGATAACTTGTTCGCTTGAGCCCAGCGGATAAACAAACCAAGTTCTCTGCCATGTGCTTCAACTTCCCAAGGGTAGTCGTAGTAATTTTCGTCATTTTCTTCAAACATCTTACCGCACCAACGTATTTTGTCAGCCCGGGCCATGTCAACCATTTCGCCTTTAGCAAACTGTTTAACGTGAACCATTTCGTGTGCAATAGTTTCAAGTAACCTACGAAGTCGTAATTTACTATCTGCTCGGACAGTAAACTCACGTGGTCTCCAGTTGTTGTCTTCCCAACATGAATCACCATACACTTGCTCCTTTTTCATTAAATTGGCTACAAGTTGTATTTCGACGTCTAAGTTCTTTTGGAGTCGCTTTGACATCAGAGTGTCTGCCGCAAATCTGGCTAGACTCTCTACATAATTTCGCTGGGTTTTGCACCCACCTGTCACTGAAATTTTCATATCTGTTCTCTATACTATTTAACATCATACACACATTATAACATAAGCAGATTATCTGTCAACCTATAAAAAACCCTTTATTTTCAACGATTGCGATATTTTGTAATAAAAATTATTTAAAAAAGATATCATTAAACTACCATATTATCCTTTTTTCTACCCAGATAATCCTGTTCCATAATAGTTTTGATATTATGGCACGTTTTACATAATGCACTTATATTCTCCTGTGTATCGTCTCCGCCCATGGATTTAAGCACTTGATGATCTCCATCCATAACAGATCTCATTGCTCTTAATCTAACAAAAGGATCCTCTATTTGATCAAATCTTGGATCTTCTTGTACATTATATCCACAGCCAGGAAAACTTTCAGTACCTACACACACCCAGCCTCTATAGAATGTATGTGGTCTATCAGGTTTACCAAGTCCTCCATATGGAACACTTTTTAACTGATGATCTCTGCATAAACAATCTCCACCAGGACCTTGATGTACACTTAATAGTTTATTACAATCCACTAGTTTACACGTTAAGCCTAATTGTGCTTGTTTCATTCTTACACTAGAACTTTTAAGTTTGTCTTTGTTAGGATCTCTAATCATTCCAAAGATCCATTTTATCTACTGCCCAAAGATGTTTATACTTTGGTGTTTTAAGTTTTGTACTCTTTTTCATTTGTGCAATTAAGAATGGTACACCAAATCTGGGCTCTGTAGTAAAGTTACTTTTTTGCTTTTCTGCCCAGGCTTCAGGGTTAGATTTTTTAAACCAATTTTCATATGCAATTTTTACTTTGCTCCAGAATGGTCCTTTTTCTGACCAATTACTATTAAGATAATCTTTTACAAATGAAACAAATTCTAATAGATACTTGTCATCAACTTTTATATTATCTTTTAAACAGTGGTCAAAATAATCATAAAGTACTCTAGCCTCTTTTGCCTGTACAGGTCTATTAGCATTCATGTATTGCCAATACCTACCAAACATTTTTGTAACTTCAACATCTTTACGTTTCTCTGGAGTTTTTGACATAATTGTATCAGACAACAAAGTAAATGCACCTACTTGAGTATGATCACCAAACTTTTCAGCAGTTGCAAACAAACCACATTTTTCAAAAATGTTGTTTATCTCTGCACTCTTAATCCAATTTGGATCATCACTGTTATCTACATTTACACCAAAAACGTGTCCAGTATACAAGTCAATTGGTTGTACTTGTAGTTTACCTTCTTGCGAATTTAGTTTAATATAGTTTTCACGAATTTCTAATCTTTTGCTAACAGGATATATGTTACAAGGAACTTCTACTTCTACTTGTCTTTGTCCAAATACTCTTGTTAATATAATATACCAAACAATCGATGTGTGCTGACCTTCCCAACATACATAATTGCCATCTTGCTTATAAACTTGCAAAGGCATACACATTGTTTCTCTAAAGTTACCAAGTATATCTGTTACCCAAGTCAAGTCTAGTGGACGTTGCATTGTTGTATCAATTAATATCTCATCGAACTTTACTGGAATTCCTTGTACAAGGCCCTTCATATCACTAAACTTTTTTAAGTTAGGATGACGCCTTTTGAATTCATCTACTATTTGTTCTATTATGGGAAGGAAATATTGTGATTTATTTAAGGCTTCTTCTAGCCTTGTTTCTAAATCTACATAATTGCTCTCTATTTTGCTATACTTTGAATTTACTTCATCTGCATAACGAGTAAAGGGTTGACTCATTTTTTGCTCCTATTCTTTATCGGCTTTTTAGCCTTAGGTTTTTATTAACTTATATACATATAATAACATATCTAGTCAGTCTGTCAACCGGTTTTTTTGCACTTTTTTAAATAAATATGTATGAAGGGCATAATTTATAAGGAGATATCATGGATATCAAAAAAGTTATGACCTGGCTTCCTATCGCCCTTGCCCTGATAGGTTCTCTATATACTGGTATAAATGTGGTATCTAAACTTAACAATACCATAGAACAACATACTATTAGCATCAATAGTTTGACTGCTACAGTAAAAGGTTTAGACGACAAATACACTATAGAGATTAAAAATTTAACACAAAAATACACTGAAGCAAGAGAAGAACTTGTTGCTGAAATGACTCGTGTATGGACAGAGATTGCACAAGTAAGAGCTAAATCAGATTCTTTACAACAAGGGTCATATAAAACAGCCAGCCAAGCAGAATTAAGAGCATTAGAAGATAGTTACTACAAACTATACGATTCTTTACAACAACTCACATACGATATAAAAGATTTAAAACGTGAATTGACGGGTGGGTATTAATATGGAGAGTATAAGGATGGACTTACGTTTTACATTTTTGTTATTAACATTATTAGCCTTATTGGCATTATTTGTTAAACCAGCTCATGCAAGAAACGACTACTTACAATACGACCAGCATTGTCAAGGTATTACACTAGAACCATATATGGAATACAGTCAAAGTACTAACAGAGGTACTGGATCAAGTAATAGTGGATATAATGATGATAGAGGTAGTATTGGTGTACGTTTAAGTATTCCTTTACAATCTACTTGCTCAAAACGTTATAGAGGAATTGTAACAGAAAATGCCGCCATTAGACAGCAACTTGAATTGTTAAAAATGTGTGGTAGATACAAAGGACTTGAATTAGGACCTGACTTTAAAGAACTTAAAGATAAGTGTTCTCAAGTTTGGAAATCTGAAGAATTACAGAAAAAGCAAGACGCAGAAGAGTTAGAATTTAAAAAGCAACAAGAAGAATTAAACAAGTCATTTGAAAATCTTAAAAAAGATACAAAATAATAAGTCATAAAAAAGCCCGGGTATCGTTTTATCGTCCCGGGCTTATTTTTAATTAAAAGTTAATAATCATACCAAGTGCTAATTCCTTGTCTTCAAGGTCAAAGCCATTTGAACGATCTTCAACAATAGATGCACTTAATGTCATCTTGTCGCTTACCTTAAATAAAGATCCGTATTCTAGATAAGAATCATTTCTATCAAAATCAGTAAAGCCACCACTCTTAGACTGCCAGTCAAAACCGACCTCTACAAAAGGTGTTAGTGCATTCATTTCTTTTTGAACACCTATATACGGAGAAGCAGTTAATGTTTCATCAGTTAAACTATCTCCCCATTTATAAGCCATTCCGGCACCAACATATGTTTCTGCAAATGGATCGGTATCAATACCGCCACCTAATGGAAACATTAATTGCTTTGTTGCTTTTAATTGGTAATCTTGTACACTACCATTTTGAAAGAACTTAAATTCACCATTAAATGCACCTAAGTTTTTGGCGATGCCATACTCGTTTGCACCAGTTTCTGGTGTTTTAATTGATACTGCATAATCGTCAGTAACTGCTACTAACTCTATCGTACCGTTATTATAGTTTTCTGCAAACGCCGATGTTGCCATCAGTGTTAACAATGCTACTACACTCATTAATTTTTTCATATATATTTTTCCTTATTATGAATATACAATTACGTCCTGTAATTGTGTTAATCACAACAATAGACACCTATCGGTGCCTAAAGTTGTAAGTCTTACGGGTTGTGTCTTAGATTAAATCTGAGATAGTTCAACCAATGTTGCTGAAAGATTGATCTCTGGATCGCTAACTAGAGAATGATTAACTAAACCATTTCTAATTGTTAGGATCGCTTTGTCTTGTCCTTCTTCTGTTTCGCTCCAAAGTTCCAAGTTATCATACATCCAACGAAACAAGTCTTCCATTTCGTCTGCCCTTACTTGGCTAGTTAATAGTTTTCTTGCTTCACGAATTTTACCTTCTTTAAACAAGTCCACCATTGCTAGTTTATAATCAGCAGTAGTATTTTCACTTTCTTTTGGACTTTGTAGCTCACCATCGACATTATTCATCTGGCATAAGTTTAAACTCTTACGCAAGTCTGGATATGTCGCTTTAACGTAACTGTCTAATACATCTAATTCAAACTTTACATTCTCGTCAATAAGAACTTTGGCAACTCTTGCCGTAAATTCTGTTGTATCAATTTTTTCAATATGAAAGCCTTGACAACGACTATGTAATGCTGGAATTACTCTATTTGGATAGTTACACGTTAATACAAATCTAGCAGTACTGGCATATGTTTCCATAACACCACGTAATGCCGCCTGACCATTTGGACTAATATAGTCCGCTTCGTCTAAAAGCACAATCTTAAATTCTCCAAAAGGCATTGTTTGTACAAAGCCAGTTATCTTATCTCTAATTGTGTCTACGGAATTTTCTCTACTAGCATTTATTTCTAGTACATCATACTCATCAATGCCTAGTTCGTTAATTAGAATCTTTGCTAGTGTAGTCTTACCGACGCCTGGTGCCCCACTGAAAAGCAGATGAGGAATGGCGCCGGATAAGACCCAAGATTCTACTTGTTTCTTTTGTGCTTCATCTCGAAACACATAATCCCCTACAGAAGAGGGTCTATACTTTTCAGTCCATAATTCTTTCATTGAGCACCTTTATTAAGTAGTTAAACTATATTATATATAATTTACCGCCCAATGTCAAGAACTTTTGGACTTAAAATTATATTTCTACTTTTTCGATTTTAGTAACTGTAAATGCTTTAGTAGTCAAGTTTGGAAAAAAAGCGTCGAATTGAGCTTGATCTTCAAATATGATTGTTCTACGTATTCCAACCGGTGGATCTAGTATTTCAAATTGAATACCAGTACAACCTGGATTGTTAGCACCGCATGGTCCGTGTTCAGCCTTGAAAGCCTCTACGTCTGCGTATGATTTACCTGCGTCGTCTTTTAAATCAGATATATGTCTAATTGCCATTGTGTTTCTCCTTAACGTCTATCCTTCTAGCATTTCTGCCTCGAGGCGTGTAGTTAGATTAAAATAATGTACTTATTGTACAGTATTATTTATCGAGAATGATCACTTTGGTCTTCATCAGATACCAGCATTAATGCGTCTGGATCTACTTTACGAATTTTAAACTCGTTTCCGTCTTTATCTTTTACATTGACACCACGTGTCCATCTTCCATGGTCAACATAAACCCATTGACCTGGTTTTACGTCGTTTTGCTCAGGACCAACTGCGTATACTTCAGCCCACCTGGCTCTTACACCATCACTGGTGCCATCGTCACTTCGTAGAATAATACCACCAGTAGTGATTCTTTCTTCAAAGTTCATATCTTTAACTAGAACGTTTTCGTGTAAGGCCCTTACGGTCCCTATTTCATACGTTCCTTCGTATGAGGGTTTATGATTTACTTGCATTATATTCTCTTTATACCTGTTTTAGATCTTGCTTTTTGTTTAGGTGTTTGTTCTTTAGGAACACTCACGGATTTTTGTGGTGCTAATGCATCTGCAATACCTTTAGTAGTTTTCTTTTCCAGGTCTTCTGGTCTAACAAAATTACCTTCAGCATCTTCAACCCATTCATCTTCACTTACAGGTTCGTCTAATGGACCTGATGGATCTTCGTCAACAATTTTATCTGCTTCTACTGTAGGAGCAGGTACTTGTTGTACTGGTTCGTCGGCTTGTACTTGATTATTTACAACACCTTCACCTTCGATGTTTGGATCTCTAGGCATAGCATCATCTTTAGGAACAATAGAGTTAGAAGTTGCATAATGCTCTTTCATAACATCTTCTCGAGTCCTAACAATTTTACCACCAGCGCCTAACTGATCTCCACGGGCATTTACACTCATATTTCCGACAGCAATTACTGTTTCGTTTTGTAGAGTTAATGTACCCATATCGACTTGCTTACCGTTAGCAGTTCTGTATGTCTTATTTGCCATATTATTTCTCCAATTATATACTACTATTATTTATCTAAGGAACTCGCCCACATCTAAATCATAGTACATACTGTTAACTTTGTGTACTCCTAATTTATATAAAACAAAACTTGAGACACTAGAACCTCTTCCAAGTCCCATTACCACATTGTTTTTCTTCATAGTTTCTACAAAATACTTTAAAAACTTCAATAGTTCTATTAATTTACGTTCTTGGTACATGAGTAATTCAGCACCAACTCGTTGTAATTCTTCGTCATTATCACATTGTTCTAGTAGCCATTTACATATATCAAAATCTGCATATTCTTTAGGCATATTCCAATGGCTTTGATTTTCAATGTCAAAATCTTCTACAGAAATGCTTGGCTTTTCAATTGACTGTAATCTAGGACCTTCACTATATAACTTATTCGCACTGCTATTATACGCCTCTGGATCTAATACATTAAACTTACTAATATCTAAATTAGGGTTTTCATATAATGCTTTAAAAAGATCAAGTTCGTTATGATATACAATACCGTATTCGTCTGTGTGCATATTACTTTCCATATAATACTATATTATACAGTATATGGTGACTATTTGTCAAGTATATTATTATTCTTCTTTTCTTGCTTTTCTATCTGCATTTGACTAGATTTTGCCCATCTCTTTTCTTGTTCCATATTGGCTTCTCCTAGCATAACAGTAATTTGTTGTATTGCGCCAGTATTTCCAGTCTTATAAAAGAAGTTGTGTCTTTTGTGTAAGTCGCTAATTCTATCAGTTAATTTATCATCACTGAGTTTAGTTATATCTTCTTGTCTAGGATCAAACATTTCTTAATTTTCCTAATCTTTTAGTATGTCTTCCACCTTCAAATTTAGTAGTAAAAAATGCACGGACAATTTCCCATACATCTTTTTGTTTTACAAAATCTGCTCCTAAACATAATACATTAATATCGTTATGCTTACGAGCCATGTGTGCATCTTTAACAGTTCTACAATTTGCCGCTCTAATATGTGGATATCTATTTGCGGCAATAGTTACACCAAACCCTGACCCACAGACTAAGATACCATGTGTTTGGAATTCTAAATTACTTGCTAATTCTTTTACAATATCTGGATAGTCAACAGACTTATCATTGTACGCACCTACATCTATTAGTACACCAATACCAAATTTTGTAGGCTCTTCGTCTGTATTGGGTGCAACGTAATTATAAATCCAGTCTTTAAGTTTTAGACCTCTATGGTCACTTCCTATCGATAAACTAATGTCTTGCATAATAGTATTTACTCATTTTAAAAGTAGTTCTGTATTTCTCCTTCTCGAACAGTATCTAATGTTAAACAATGTAGACCCCCGTCCCAGAAGTTTCTATGCCTAAAACGGCAGTATATTGGTTCTATTCCATGTTGTTTTAACTTATTGTGTACTTGTTTTTGGTAGTTCATTGATAAAATAGTACTTTCATTTACACTCAACATATTAACTTCAAATTGTGTTTCTTCTGCATATCCTACCCACTGATCTAACCACGATTCAATAAATTTAGTATACTCTGGATTATCTTTAGCATCAGGTGTCCACCATTTTCCTTGTGTAAGATGTTTCTCTTCTTGCCAACTACCATATTCTGACTGCATAGTTTTTGCTTTACCTGTACCAATTTGTAAAACTTCCCAACCTGGTAATGTTTCTTTAAAATCATCTTTGTCTAAATACGAAGCGGCAATAACAAGACCTGGCTTTGGTAAATTAAACGTTGCATCACTATGACCACCATTAGCAGTATTAGTACGTCTAAACTCTGGGTACAATTCTATCATAGCATCATCTAAATTTTCAACATCTTTTGTGTCAATAATTAAAGTGTTGCCTACTCTAGTAACAGTTGGTGCCCAGAACCCCCAAGTATAACTCATTGCTCTAATATAGTCAGGGTCACTAGAAAACGTACCTTCTGGAATACTTGGATCAAACCATTCTGCTTTATATTTTGTATCGTATTCAACGTAGGACTTTCTAGGTATAAACGGTCCTCTAAATTTTCTTTTCTTTGGATCAATAGTTAATCTTAAATCTAAACAATCTGGATTAATAAAGTTTTGTCCACTTGTTGTCATAAACTTATGGAATTCTGGATACTGTTGAGTTAACAATATCTTTTTACCCATTGTTATAAGATAATCTCTAGGCATTAAAGCAGGTTTAGGTATTCCTCTAAAACCTTCTTTTTGATCTTCGTAATATTCCATAATACTTGAATACCCAACTCCGTGAGTACTAGTATCTGATAACGTTGCCGCCTGTGTTAAGTTAGGGTGCAATCTAACAACATCTACACCTAAATCTTCTAGTGTCTTTTGTATGTTGTCTAAGTCTTCGTGTGTCTCGTATAAAAGTTTTTGTAACAAGTCTCTTAACTTGTGATCTTTTAAGTCTTCAAAAAATTCTGGTTTAAAAACATTTCCTAAAACAACTTGCTTTAATGGATCCCAACCATTCCATGCGTTTGCTTTATTAATTCTATAATCCATTAGTCTTCTTTTAATCTAAATTTAATATTGCAATATCCACATATTGCTTCTCCACCATCTGGTATATTATAATATACTTTAGGATGATCATCATCTTCTCCAGTACATGACACCTGCTTACTGCTTACATATATTATTGTTTCTTCTATTTTGTCTTCCACTACAGTGGGCCTAGCCTTTCAAATCCTTGTATATTCTCTTTATATTTGTGTGCTGGTCCTAAATACATATATTTGTAACCTTTTGCTTTATATATTGCACATTCATGACGTAAACTTTTTATTCCTAAATGTAATTTAGGATTTTTGTAGTCCCAAGCAAATTGATATGCTTCAACATTTTTATCATCATAATTTTGTATAATACTAAATGCAACTAATTCGTCTTTGTCATAATATCCCATAATATCATTCTGCTCAAATTCGGCAGGAAATATTGGCATGAAACTTTTAAACTTTTTATACCTGCAATAGTCTTCATAGATACTTAACAATCTTTCGATTGGAGGATCTTGCAGTATCTTTGCATTTTTAATTTGTTTGTAGTTAGTCTTTTGTAAATTTATTCGACAGTGGATAAGTTCAAATTCTTCCATTCAAATACTCCTAATTAGTAGAGTAGTATTTATTTGAATCTCCATGTCACTACATCATCATAGTGATCCTTATCCCATTCTTTGTAATAACCTTTTTTCTTTAAAATTTTACTTGCTTGATTAAGTTTAGAAAGCCTTTGCACTAATATTAGAATACACTTTCCAAAGTTTAAACTGACGGTTTTCCATTCCTCTGCGTCATCTGGGTGATCTTCTAATGCTACTATATCTTTATCCATAGCATTATTATTAAAAGCATCAACCAGTTCTACTAATTGCACTGGTGTAAATTCTTTTGTATCTGCATATAAGCAAACAACTTCAAATTTATCATTCCAATTATCAACCAAATGTACTAGTGTTGACAGTGTATTACTTTTATCTACTTCTCTGTATTCAATTTTATTAGATACTAAGGCTTGTTTGGCAAATGGACATGGAATTTGGTCTATAGTGGTATTATGCACCGACACAAATTCTTCTATCCATTTTTTAATTTCATCAATCAAAGATCGCCTTCTTTACGATTCTCTGAATAATGTACATCAAATTCTCCGCCTGGATAACGTGACTTTAATTTATGCACGTTTTCTTCTATAACTGCATTAGGATCCAAATCCAAAGCACGGCAAGAATTAATCCAATACCACATAATATCGCCCAACTCTCGTTTGGCATGAAATATAGTTTCATCGTCCAATGGTTTACCTTGGAAGATACATTTTTTAACAATTTCAGCAAATTCACCTCCTTCACTTGCTATACCTATTGAACCGGTTAACAATAATGCCATATTAACACCACTGTCTTTTTCAAGTTTTTCTAACTGTGCAGTTAGTCCACCAGTTTCGTTACTTTGTAGAGAAGTTACCTTCTCTACGAATTCTTTATACTTGTTTAAATCAACTTGGTTCATATTAAGATACCTGTATTGCTACATAGATTAAAACTCCAAGTATGCTGAAATTAATAATCATATTGATATAGTTTGGGTTTGGTGTCATATTATTTTACTCCATTATTAAATAAACTGCTTACAGATTCTTCGTTTGTAATTCTACGAATTGCTTCGCCAAATAATTGTCCTGTTGAAAGTTGAAATGTCTTTTTGCAATCATCTGGACAACGCCATTTAATCGAATCTGTAATTACTAACTCTTCTAAAACACTTCCTTCAACTTTTTTACAAGCGTCATTTGTAAGAACACCATGTGTAATATATGCTCTAACAGATAATGCTCCTTGATCCATAATTGTTTTGGCGGCATTTACAAGTGTGCCTCCACTATCAATAATGTCATCAACTATAATTGCGTGTTTATCTTTAACGTCACCTATAAGTCCCATTACTTCACTTACACCTGCTTTAGGTCTACGTTTATCTACAATAGCAATATCGCCATTGAACATATCTGCAAACTTACGAGCTCGTGCAGTACCTCCTGCATCAGGACTAACAAATACTGTTTCTGATTGTGTTGTATCTGATAAGTTTAATTTTCGTTTAATATCTTTTGCAAATACAATTCGACTTGTTAAGTCATCAACTGGTATATCAAAAAATCCTTGTATTTGTCCTGCGTGTAGATCCATAGTTAAAACTCTATCGGCTCCAGCAGTAGTAATTAAATTTGCAACCAACTTTGCAGTAATAGGTGTACGACTTGCACTCTTCCTATCTTGCCTAGCATAACCAAAGTATGGCATAACTGCCGTAATACGTTTTGCACTACTACGTTTGGCGGCATCAATCATAACCATTAATTCCATAAGGCTATCATTAACTGGTGTACTTGTTGATTGTATAATAAAGACGTCTTCGCCCCTGACATTTTCTAAAAACTCTACACTGCTTTCGCCATCTGCAAAGGTTGAAATATTAGAAGGGACTATGTTTGTGAAACAATGTTCAGAAACATCATTAGCAAGTTGGGGATTGCTATTTCCTGCGATAATCTTCATAGAAACTCCGTGAATTAATTATAAGTTATTATAATATATTCAAGTGTCTAAAGTCAAGTAAAAAGTAAGATTTATTACCAAGTAAGTGTTGTTCTTGTCCAGATTGCAGTACTGCCATCATAGTTTGCTACACAAACATATAGATATTCTGTTGAGCCATCTTTACCACGGCATACCATGCCTTTTGTGTCGCCTGCGGCACCAGTATTTGTAGTAATTACACGTTCTGGAATACCTTTTGCAACCTGTGGTCCTGATAAAACTGTTACAGTTATTGTAGTACCGTTGTCGTCTGTAGAGAATCTAAACAGATGTTTACCTGTAGAAGCAAAAGTAATCACGTTACTTGCAATTCCTTGGATACTTGAAGTACCTAATGAAACTGCTGAAGGTAATGTTAAAGTGTGTGTAACATTTGTAACATCAATTTCAACGTGTAGTTCTGCATACTTGCCTGTTGCGGGCCAGTTGCTAAAACCTAATGTAACGGAACCACTAGTTGATAGTGTAGAAAGTTCGCCACTTTGGAAGTTTAATGTTACAGTACCTGTTACAGTTCCTGCTGAATTTTTAGTTTTAACTACTCTGTTTAATTCAACGTTATATATAGTATTTCCACCTAAATCGTTATCAAGTGATCCACCTGTTAACGCAGATTTGAAAATACCTTTAGTTTGTAGGTCTTCAATTTCAGTTTTCGCATAACCTAGGTTAGTCTTTACGTTAGTAAAGTTATCTCTAAATCCTTGTGAACTGTTATCCTGTCCTGCAACTGGAAACGTACCGTCTATATTTGTTGTATTAATTGAACTAGCCATATTTCTTAAACTCCGTATTACTTTTGTAATATATATTTATTTATCATTTATTATGGTAAGTTTATTATCGTGTCCCTAGGGAATTTGACATAAACATTGCCATCTGTTATTTCTTTACGTTTTGTATCGATATTTGGGAAAAATCTTGTATTTTTGCCATCTAGGCTAGTTTTAGTTGAATCGAATGTTGTTTCATCTCCTACTAACCATGCCTTTGGACTACTTGTTTTGTCATAATTATTACTGAAATATGCATCTAGTACATACCTGTCCACAGTAAAATTAATTTTATTTAAGTTAATGGCAGTATTAATATTTAAATAATAAAGTATACGTTCTCCACTACCTGGTTTTAAATATGCTACTACGCAGGCTGGTGTGTATCCTAATACTGTTCCATCATCTTGTACACTAGTCATCCATCTTGGTAAAGTTCTACTATCTTGGATTCCTAGTTTGTCCTCAACACGTTTTTTCATACGTTGTAAACTTGCTGGGTATAATCTTTTATTATTGTTTGCACTTGCTCTTAAATTAGCATTGTCTATATGACCGGCTCCTTCTGCCGTAATAGGATTATTAATTGAAGAGTATGTAACTTCTAAATTTGCAGTTGTACCAACTGGTGGATCAAACACATCAGTTATTTCAGCATAAACAACATCATATATATGATTGTTGTCGTTGTCTGTTGCTTTTGCATATTTAAAATTACCAAATCTTAAATTTATAGTATGATGATTTCTATATACTGATTCAAAGTATTTTGAAAGTGTGTTTGCTGGTAGTCCTGGTAAGAAAAGCATTCTTGCTTTTTCTTGTCTACCAAAGTAAATATCGGTTGGTCTATATAATGCTTCATCTGGAATATCTTGTCTATTGAAAACAACATTATCCCAAACTTTTCTATCTGCTGAAGTTGGTAATAAGTCAATATATAAATCTTCGTAAGGTGCACTATACTCGTTGTTAACTATAATATTAAATGCTCTGTCATTAAACAAAGTACCAGTGTTATCTCTGGCTCTAATAGTAAACTTGTATGTTCCGTCAACTGTAGTTGTTGCTGAACTTGATACTACATCTAATTTTGTTGTTCCTGAATCTAATTGGAATGTTTTAAAACTAGCTCTGCCTTCAATTTCTCCTCTAGAGTTTAAAGCCAAACCTTGTGGTAACTTACTATTAGGTCTCATTTCGTAAATTAAATTTGTACCGTTTTTAGCAGTTGCCGAAACACCTAATGTACTAACTGATCCTGCTTGTAATACACCTAAATCTGAAAGTGTATTCCATGTAATATCTAAATCTTTATTAGATTGTATTGTTAAGTTAAATTCGTGCGAATCAAAAAAGTTACTTGGATCACTTGTTCTTGCCGCTCTAACAATAAAAGTATAATCCTTAACTACTTGATTTAAGAAAGGAAGTTTTCCATGTATCCAGCCTGTAGTAGGATCAATAGTTAATCCACTTGGTAATACACCTGCTCTTGCATCAAATAATTCTGCATCATAACCTGCATTATCATAACTAGCATTACCTGTATATATACTGTAAGTAATACCAGCACCACTATAATCAATAGCATCTACTTTAAAACTAAACATATTATCATGTAAAAATGTTCCAATGTTTGCTTTGCTATGTCTAATAATCGGACCATATTCACTGCTTGTATCTGCTTGAATTAATAAATCGTTTTTATCAGCACTAATTGTATCACTATCTGCTTTTAAATCAAATGCACCATATACATATATACTAAATTCTTTAACAATAAATGCTTTTCCGTCAGTTGCTCTTGCAACAAAACGATACATTTTACTATAACTACCTACACCTGTACCAAAGTCAAAAAGTACAGTATCATATGCTGAAGTATCAAAACTTCCTGCCGCACTAGAACCTTCAACTAGTTTTGGTTGTATAAATCCTCTTACATAACCATCAGATGTTAGTGTTGCTCCTGTTGGTAATTCGCCACTTAAAAATTCATATGATAATGTATCATCACTATCAGGATCATTTACTAATAATTGTTTATCTAGATATTGGAAGTCGATATAACTTCCTAAAAATTGTGTTGTTTCCCATACAGGAATATCTTGCCCTGTTACTGTTAATTGAAATGTTCTATCATTAACAATACCTGTAGAATCTGTTGCTCTTACTGTGAATTTACTTGTTACGTCTTGGCTTACTTCCATAGGAACGCCTTGCACCACTTTTCTAGGGTGTCCAAAAAGTGTTCCATTAGTTGCTAGTTCAATACCATCAGGCAGTTTACCAGATACTGTTGAATATGCAATCGACCCACTTGCTGGATCTCTGGCATCAAGAGCAAAATGATAAAATTGACCTTCTTGTATTACGCCTAGGTTAGTTGCAGTAGTGTACCAAACAGGTGCCGCCATGATTTATCCTTAAATTACACTAGTATTTAGCAGATTACAGTGCCGCTATTCTCGACTGGAAGTCAGCAAAGTCTGAACTCGCCGCCACAGTTGATTTTAATGTCGCTAAAGTAATCGTCTCAACGTTTGTAAGTCCACTTCCATCTCCAACAAAATTAGTTACTGATAGTGTTTCAGTACTAGCATTATATGTGTATGCACTTCCATCTGTTTTAACTGTTAAGGCGCCTATTTGTCCTGTTCCAAACATTGGAAAACAAGTTGTGTCTGAACTTTCATCACCTACATTAACGCCGTCAGCATAGTCACCTGCATTGGCTAACTTTATCCAGTTACCACCATGTGCAAAATAACCTGCTCCAGTGCCATGTACGTGAGCAAACATACCGTGATATGTAGTTGCATTTGGTAAATCCGCTTCTGCAGAATACATATTTGAATATAAAATTTTACCTGTAGTAGTAATATTAAATGCTTGAGCATCTAAGTTACCACCAAGTTGTGGTGTTGTATCTGATACAACACTTGCAATACCGCCATCGGTTATTCCATAACCTGCTATTGTAGTTGGCTTACCTGTTAAACTTGCGAATGATTGTGCCGGAACACTTGTTAAGTAAGTTCCTAAATCACTAATTTGTGATTCTGTAATACTTAATGACGCTTGGTGTTGTGTTACTGCACTTGCTGGAACATTTGCATCTGGAATGTTTGCCCATGTTACTGCCGCAGTTAAATCGTTTACTTCTGAACCACCGCCAACTGTGCCTGGTTCCCATTCTAAATTACTATTGTTCCAAACTAGTGCTTGTCCATTAGTTGGAGGTGTTGTTGAAGTATCAACATCACTTAAATTATTAATGCCTGTTGGAATGTCAGATATAAATGCTACTGTACCACTTGCATTTTTAAATGAGATTGTATTATCCTGTGTAGGATTTACTACAGTTACAATAGTTTCGTGTGCATCAGCAGTACTTCCTTCAAATGTAATTTGGTTGTTAACTAAAACATCATTTGTTTCTAAAGTAGTTGTTGTACCTTGTACAACTAAATCGCCCGTTACAGTTAAGTTTTGAACGTTACTAGGGCCAGTTGCAGTTAAGTTAACAGTCGTTATGTTAGTATTGTTTACGTCACTAGCAATAGTACTGTTTACTGTTCCAGTAAATGTACCTGTAATAGTTCCACTAGCGTCAATGTTTGTTGTGTTTAATGTTCCCCAACGATTACTTACTGCACCTAAATTTTGTGTAGTACTAACTGGAAGAAAATCCGTTGCCGCTTTGGCATTGTAAGTAACTGTATCTGTATTAGCATTACCTAGTACAGTATTACCTGATATACTTACAGTTGCTAGTGTTGTTGAGCCTGAAACTTTTGCATCACCTGTTACATCAAGTGCTACTGTAGGAGCATTATTTTTAATACCAACAAACCCGCTACTTCCTTTAACATATAAAACATCACTTGCTAAATCTGTGTTAACAGTAAAATTAAAATTACCGTTATCTGGATTTATGATGGTATCACCGGCTACTTTAAAAGCGCCTGTATCTGCAGGATCTATGATAACATCAGTTGTACCAACAATACTGTTGGCAGTAATATTTAAATTACTGTTAACTGCGCCATATGTCCATATGTCGTCAAAGTTTAAGTTTATTTTTTCAAATGCCGAACGAAGTAAGTCGCCTGTACCGTCGTCTGCGTTTGTTCCTATATTAATTACTCTTTTAGTTCCAGCCATAACCTATTCTCCTATTACCAAGTTGATACTAATACACGTTTCCAAATGTCAGCACTGCCGTCATGTGTTCCTGTGCAATAGTATATGTAACTTGAATCAAAGGCTACATCTCCATTAATATCACCTGCGGCTCCTTTAGCCGTTGCTGGTGTATATGTTGTAGAAACATTTATTCTGTCGCCTGATGCCGTTAATTTTGTTCCAAAGATCCCACGCCATACGTTTGCCGCTGATCCTAAATCTTTTGTGTTTGTTGCATTACTTAAAATGTGACCTGAAACGTTAACTTCGCCACCACCTGGTACTAAATTAATGTCGTTTGCTGTCGCTGTCAATGTAGTTGTAGTACCGTTAATTACTAGGTCGCCCATAGTAACTGTTGTACCGTCATCAACTACAGAACTTACTACTACATTACCACTTGCATCAAACTTTAAGATTGAATTGTCAGTGTGTGTAGTAAACTGTAAATTTTTGGAAGTGTCAACAATGATTGCACCTGTACCGTTCGGACTTAATGTAATATTTCCGTTAGTATCATCTGATCCAATAGTATTACCTGAAATGCTGATATTACTTAAACTTGATCCACCTAATTCTGTATAGACTTCAGTGAAGTTTTCGTTAATCTTATTAAAGGCAGTTCTTAAAGGATCACCTGCGCCATCATTTGCACTGCTTCCAATGTTAATTGCTTGTTTCGCCATTGTTATAACTCCTGCAGATTATATAATTTTGTCTACAAGTATTTATCCATCTTATTCAATAGCCGAATGCTAATAACGAATAAATACTTGTATGTATTTAGGTTATACATTTATTAAACAGTGGCATCAACGACAGCAGAAATCAGTCAAACGTAATCTTCAAGTTTACGCCTTAATGTGTGATAATTGTTTCAACCTTTTCTTAAGAAGTTCAAAAAACATTAGCAAAAGTCGATTAAACAGATGGGTTAATCATTACTGCGGATCCTGTGGAGACGTTTATAAACTTGCACAAAAAGATAGTGCATTACGAAAGAGGACATTAAAATATGACGCGAGTTCAACAATGCCTATTAATCGTTTGCGTTAGTTTCTTTACATTTTGTGGCTGGACTTCAGTTGCAAATAGTAGTTTACCAAACATTGAAAATAATTTACATTCAACTGTTTTAGTTGCTACTAAAAATGTAACACCGAGACTGGACGAAACTACACATAATATGGCTCCGGTTCCAGCACCGGATATTACGAATCCTGGAATGGGAACAGGTATTATTATGACTGATAAAGGTCATATTATTACTAACTACCATGTTGTTGAAAAGGGCAATACAATTTCTGTATGGATGTATGAAGATGAAACTATGACAGAATATGATGCAACTATCGTGGGCTTCGATAAACTGTCTGATATAGCAGTTATTAAAATTGATTTACCAAAAGATTACAATTTTAAAAAAGTAGAATGGGGAAGATCACCTGATTATGGTGATGATATCTATGTAATAGGGCATCCACAAGGAATGATATGGAGTGTGAGTAAAGGAGTTGTTAGTCATCCTAAAAGATTTGTAACATCACCTTGGCAAACACTTATTCAATCTGATGCTTTAATAATGCCTGGTAATAGTGGCGGTCCACTCTTTGACCACCATGGTGATTTAGTAGGTATAAACACTCTTATGATTTTGAGTCGTGATCCAACTGCCAAGACCCAAGCATGGGCAATGAGTATTCATTTAGATGATGTGAGATGGGTTTACGACAGAATAATTGAGTACGGTAGAGTACGAAGACCTGCTTTAAACATCGAAGTTGATTTCGACGTTGAGAATAAGTTGGTAAAAATAAAGGCTGGACCGGACACCGCATTAGGAAAGTTAGGAATGAAAGAATCTTATCTTTTAGAAATTGACGGAATAGAGGTCAAAGAATATGGCGACATCTTTAATTACTTAAGAAGTAAATTAGATGGGGATACTGCTATTATTAAGGTTAAAGAGTTAGAATCAGGAGAGGTTAAGTCGCTAACATTCAAATTAGCGGATTGGGAGGCTTTACAGTCTAATAAGGAAAAAGATAAAGTGTTGGAGAAAGAAGAGGAACTAGAAATACCACATGGTATTCCTTCGCCTAAGTAGAATTTAAAATCCTACAGATTCTCCACAACCACAAGAACTAGTGGCTTGGGGGTTTTCGATTACAATTTGAGAGCCTCCAAAGTCTTCTTTGAAGTCTATTACACAACCCATAAGATAAAATAAACTTACACCATCAATAATTAAATTTTTAACTTCATTTAATTTTATTAAGTGATCTTTAGGATTGATTTCTTCTGTTTTGATTGTAGACCAGTCGTATTTGAATCCTGCACAACCTCCACCTTTAACTCCAAAGTGTACATTCGTGGCATCATTCTTATCAGCCATTGTAATTAAATAATCTTTAGCGGAATCTGTGATAGTCGGTAACATATTCATCTTCTCCTGTGTCTCCGTCTAGGTTAAGTGTCATTTGTGCTAGTTCACTCATTTGTGATGGGCTAAACGTAGGTTCAAATGTCATCTCAACTTCTACTTCGTTAATACCAGGTACTTTTAATAATGCTTCTTTTGTCCATATTGGCATTTCGCCTGCTACTGGACAAAAAGGACTTGTAAGTGTCATAAGTGTAATACATTTACCATCTATAACATCACAATGATATATTAATCCTAGCTCAAATATATTTATACTGATTTCGGGATCGTATACTTCGCGAAGTTCTTTTTTTATGTCTTCTTGTTTTACGTTTTTATCTTGAATTTCTAGATTAAAACTTCCGTCTTCAGACGCACTACGGTTAAAATCTTTTACTGCAATAGTACTGCTCATATTTTATAGTTGGCCCTTATAAGGTGTTCCGCAGGCACTCATAAAGCGGTGCCTGAGGAATTATTGTTGAAATTAAACTTGCCTTGTATTAGGCGTTGGCGAGATGCTAACCTTTTTTATAGATTTGCCATGCTCCGTAACCTATGGCTACATAAGCCGCCAATTTAGCAAAAGGTCCAGCAATTAGAACTATTACTCCAATAGCGACTAGAGCCGCTCCAGAGTGAGACGTTCTTTCTTTTACTCTCTCTTTTATCCAATTTGTCATTTATTTGTCTCCTTATTAAATGGTATCACTATTACTTTCTAGTAAAAATGTGATACAACACCCAAATTGCTACTAAACCTACTAAACCATTTGCTGAAAAACCAGCAATGATATTTTGTATATTTGCAATAACTCCGATGTTTGGCCAGAACGGTATGTTCTGTCCGTTAAAAAGTACTTCTAGTACGACTCCTACAGATATTAAACTAATACCTGCTTCTGTTAGAGCGCCTGCCCATCCTTTTACTTTGTTAAGTATGTCCATATTTGACTCCTTTTGTTATTTGTGTCGATAACTGATTCGTCCTTTATGCATATCATAAGGACTCAGTTCTATGTCAACTCTGTCTCCCAACAATACTTTAATATTGTTTTTTCGCATTTTCCCGTTAAGGTGTGCGACAATGGAAACGTTATGTCCGTCGACTTTTACTTTGAAGAGAGTGTTTGGCAATAGTTGTTCAACTACACCCTCCACTTTGATTGTGCTATCTTTTGCCATGTGTAGTATTTATCGGTTTAACGCCTCATTCTTGCCAATTCCTTGGCATCTTCGTCGCTAAATACGGGCACTAGATTGCTTTTGTGCATAGTTGCTATGCCTAACAAACGTCTTTCACCACTATATTGCATAGGTTTTCTTGCCTTGCATGGTGCAAACGTTTTTTCTGAAATAACACTAGGATAATCTGCAATAGTTTCTCTTTTATAGTCTCCTGCAGACTCGTGCCATGGTGTATTCAAAACTGGTTGTGTTTTTGGTTTATAGTTACCTTGTGTGTAATCTGTGTATTCTTTTAAATTCATTACTAAATTAGGACACCCAAGTTTTTTCATATACTTGTTGTGTTCTCGCATTTGTACTTCAAGTTTTGAAATCTTACTTTCGGTAAGTTTTTTCTTTTTTCTTTTTTTAGTATTTAGAGTTGTAAGTCCTCTATCTAAATGCATTGTCATTTGGCGTTCCTGTTTGTTGCTTTAAGTTTATCGATACAAAATTTGTTACATATTACAGATTGTCTATTGTCTATAATATCTGATAGTCTCTTATTATACCATGAATTTGATAAAATGTCAAGTAACTTGTGGTTGTATATGTTATTTTCTTGTGGATTAAATCCTGGCAAATCCATAGGTTCTGCACCGGCTTCAGGAGCCCTAGCGGCTGTCCAACAACAGGGCCATATAGTTCCCCAAGGATCTACTTGTATTCTCATATCGTCATACCATGCACAAGGAGTATCAAAATTTGCTTTCTCTGGTACAGGGTAATTTTTATATGTATTTTTCTTAAATTCTACTAACTTTGATTTAAAGTTTCTAACTTTTTTATGTGTAACTTGATAACTTTTATCTTGTACTGTTAGTGTTTTGTTTCTATCAAAACTGGGTCTAATATAATGTGTATAAGCACCTAATTCTTTTGCTAGTTCGGTAATTTTATCTAGTTGTTCTAAGTTATGATCAAATGCAGTTGTAATAACTTCAGCAACTCCGCCGGCATTAGTAAATGCTTTAATATTTTCGCATATCTTTTTAAAACTTGTATTACGTCTATATAAATGATGTGTATCCTCTAAACCATCAATAGCAAATTCAATCTTATGTGAATGTGCTTGTTGTAATACACTAGAAAGTTCTATCCACCAATTTTTATCTCGCATACTACCATTTGTAGCAATACCAATAGATGTTTTAGGATGATTGTTTACAATACTTTTACAGATGGAAATAAAGTCAGGGTGCATACAAGCATCTCCCCAAACTCCGTTGAAATGAACTTTTTTAAATAAAAATCCTTTAGTATCCTCGGACATAACTCTGTCCCATATTTTAGGATCTAAATGATTTAGTTTTAAACTTGGGATCGTGTCCCCGCCGTCTATGTTTCTTACACAACTAACACACTTGGCGTTACAATAACTAGTAGGATCTACTTGTATAAATTGAACACGTTCTGACCATTGCATTACTCAACTTCGGCCCACTCTTTTTCTTCCTGTTCTTTGTTAGAGTCTTTACCTAATTCTTTTATTTTCTTCACATCACCTGATCCTAGAGCTCTAAAGAATTGCCCTATTGCAGTAGTTGTGGGATCGTATTTGTTAGGTATCGAACAACCAACTAGTGCTACAAGTATTAATACTACTACAACACCTTTAAAGAAAGAAACCCACATAAAACCATAATTTGTCATTCCGAATGCGTCTTGCATTCTTGCTATGTGTTTTTTATGCCATTCGATAAATTTCTTCATAATTACTCAATCGGTTTTTTAATCGTTTCTGCACCTGATCGAATCTTTGCCGCAAACTCAGGATCATTCTCTAGATCCTTTCTCATACGTTTAGCCATTTTATAAGCCTTTCGAGCATTTTCTCTTCTTACTGCTCTACTTTCGTTATTTTCGGCTTTCGACTGCATAAAGTCGCCTACTTTATTGAACATATTATCTAACCTTTACTTTGACTTCTTCTTCTTCAGATTTTACAGGTTCTTGTTGATGTGACTGAATTACTAAATCTAACAATTCTGACGTATCATGCTTTTGAGTGTCTAACTGTTCTATTGCGTCACCAACATCTTTAGCAACACCAGTTCTAATCATTCTTGCCACAACAAGGATCAGCTCGTTTTTACTGTATCCAGTAGTATTTATAGTATCTTGTGTGAAAACTCTTCCCATATTATGCCTTTCAAGTTAAATTGTTATTATAGTTCATTATAGCACTTTTAAACTTAATGTCAAGCACTTATTTTGGCTGGGATACAAGGATTCGAACCTCGATTGACTGGATCAAAACCAGTTGTCCTACCATTAGACGATATCCCAACGTTTTTGTTAATTTCTGGGTGGTGCGAATGGAGGGACTCGAACCCACACACCTTAAAGATAACGGATTTTAAGTCCGTTGCGTCTACCTATTCCGCCACACTCGCTTCTACTCACCCAAATTAGGTTTTTTTCTTAAATCGCTAACTCGTTCTTTCATCCAACCAATAGCAGTATGTATGTGTCCAGTATCATGTGGTTCTAAACACGACTTCGCATATGCTATTTCTTCTTTTAAAATACGAATTTTTGTTGTAGTATCTAATATATTAGTAGATAGGTCTAGTTCTAATTGTTTTGCTTTTTCCATAATGTTCTCCGTTGGCAGAGGTGAAAGGATTCGAACCTATTTGACTTTACGCCCTGGTTTTGGAGACCAGTGTGCCACTCCAACTGCACCGCACCCCCTCATTTGCAACGTTTATAATTTAATGTAGCAAAGAAAGTGCCGTTTGTCAACTGTTTTTTTACTCTAATGGTAAAATAAATTCACCCTTGTTGTGTTTATCCACTACATCGTTATATGTTTCTCCGTTTGTTCGAAAACGTAAAACAACTCTATAATCTTTCATTTCTTCAACACTGTGAATTGCTTTGCCTGTAACTAGTGTTGGATGTTCTGTACTGTAGTAAACTTTGTAAATTTCTTTTCCTGGGTTTCTGAAGTCGTCACCTTCTAAAAATGTTAATGGTTCTCCTCCATCTTTAGGAATGATAGGTATCATAATACTTAATTCAACTTCCTGGTCAATATGTGGTACAAATTCAAAGCCAGGTTCGTATGCTAATATCTGTACATCTGTTATTCCTAACGGAACTTTAAAATTAAACTGTTTAATAAACTTTTGTATAATTGGATACTCAATTAACTCTTTACCTTCAAAATTAGGAGCATATATTTGTCTAAATTTATCAGTAAGTGTTTTACGATAAGGATTATCCTTGTTATATTTTTTCTTAAATTCATTCCAAGGTAAATGACAACTATCATCGAATTGATTATAGAAATCTATAAGTTCGTTTCTATCCCAAACTACGTTTTCTAAAACACAATGGTATTCAGCACTTGATGTTCCACTATAAATTCTTAAATTGTCCATTCCCAATAAAGCCTTTCTTGTCCTCTGTTACCAACTGTTTCTTCTCTGGTTTCCCATATAGTTTTATATATGGTTCTAGGTCCATCTACGAATGTAAATCCGTACTCTTTTGCAAATTGAATTGCTTTCTTTTCATTCCATGGATAATATAATTCATGTTTGTGTTCACACATTACTCTAAAAAATATATGTCCATTTGTTTTTGTTATACGTTTTACTTCGTCTAGTTGTTTTCTAATTAATTCTTCACTACCAAAATTTATACTTCCTAAAGCAAGGCAAACATCAGCACTATCGTCATTAAATGGTAAGTCTTCAATTAAACCATTAATATCTGCTTCTTCAGTTGCAACATCTATGCCTACTAAATTGTCTATCCATTTTTTGTATAAATTTGCACCACAACCTAAGTCTATTACTGCTTGTGGCTTTAATGCATTTATCTTATCAATCATAGGTGTAGCACAATCGGGCCATCTATGAATGTCTGTACTACCTTGTTGAAAGATATCTTTAAGTTGTTGCATTAGATAAGAATTCTTTGGTTTTTTCGGTTACAATACCTGTAATATTTAAAACGGGTCTTGGTTTATGTCCGTAATTACAAGTTCCATGTGGAACATCTCTCCAGGGCCATGTAATACAATCACCACGTTTCCATTTTATTAATAGATTACCTAATTGAAATATTTGTCCTTGATGCTGGTCATCTAAAAATATCATTGTTCTCATTACTTTACGTTGATCCAAGTCTCCTTTATCAGCATTATCATATTCTTGTCTGGATTTTTTAAGTACTCCACCAAAATTATCTAAATGCCAATAAAAACATTGTCCAGGTTTTTGTACATCAAACTTTACTACACCGGGTTTTTCAAATCCAAATGCATCAACAATATATTGTAAACTATCTTTTAGTTTAGGGTGCAAGGTTCTGTTTGCGATAGTATATCCACCATCTATATCATACCCCCATTTTTTAAAATCATTTTCTTCCCAGTCGTTTGTTGTGTCTTTTCTTGTTTCTTTACGAAACTTAAAGTCTGCTGGTGTTGTTTCTTTGCTTAATTCTGCTACTGCTTCGTCCCAGTCCCCACCAAAATTTCCAACAGGTATTACTGGCGGACAATCTCCATCCAATTCTGCAATATCATCTCTGGATTCATCGAAATGATATCGACTTGTTGCTTTACAAAAATCATATAAACTATTATAACCATCTTTACTTACAGGTGGCTTTGTTTTTAGTTTTTCCCACATTAATAATGGGTCTCTACTAAATTCTAAATCATAAAATTGCATTAATATTCTCCAAAGGCCCAATGCCTTTCTTTACACCACCAACATTCTTTACAAGGTCTCGGTGGTTGTTTCGCTTCACAACTTATTGTTAAAGGAAATAAAGTTTTAAGTAGGTTATACTCTTTATATAGTTTTGCAATACCTTTTTTATTTAAGTCTGCTAAAGGTCTATACATGGTTATACCATTTTTAGTAGTTACTTCTTTTTCTAACTGCTGGTTGCGTGAATTATCTGATCCCTCACCTATGTATTCGTCAGGGTTTCGAGTAAAGCCGTTTATAAAACAATCTAGTTTATGGTATTCAGCAAACTGTTTTCTTAACTTGTCTCTGTTTGCTTTGCCTTCGGCTCTATCTTTAAAAGTATATATTGCATATGCTTTAATGTTATTTAGTTTTAATTCATTTAGTATATTATTACAGTTTTCTAAATGATACTGTCCATCATCTAATCTTGATCCAACATACAAATAAAATTCACTGTTAGGATGTGTTTTAGAAAGTTGATATAACATAAGTGTACTATCAGCACCACCACTAAACAATACACCAATTCTTTTATGTTGTGGAATTATATTTGTTTCCATAAACCTGCTCTAGAATCTTTCTCCATAGAATCCAGTGCAGATTGACTAGTTATTCCGTTAAACTTATTACAACAATGATCTGATCCATATACTAATAAGTTTGGATTATAGTCTACTAACGTTTCTATAAAACGTTTTGCATTCATATGACTTTGTTCGCTTGTTTTATTGACATTTGCTGGTTGTCTTTTTAATGCACCATTATACCAAAACACACTTGAATCATATGCTTTATGTTCTGCAAGTATTCTTTTAAAAGAACTGTTATCTCCTAGGTTACAAACATAATAATTATGGTTACATTTTTGATAAAGTTTCCAATGTTCAATCCAACTCTTTTTTGTCCATTTTTTATCCATATGTTCTAACACATGATGAGTAGGTCTATGCCCACGTCTAAATTGTTTACCATTAAAGACTGTTAGTAGTGGAAATTTCTCATATAAATGGTCCATCCAACTTAAATAATCTTCACCATCCCAATTTTCTATTGTGTATTTTCGTACTGCTAAACTGCTTTTGCTTATATCAATATGGTTTACAATAGTGTTACTATCAAAGCCAGCATCTTGTAAGATATAGTTAATATAGAAGCCGGAACTCACTGTCATTGCCCATTTAACCGGTTTATCCAGCCCGTACACGGGCTCAGGTATCTCATTATGTACAATGTAAGCCAAGTTTGAGTTCTTTAAAACCATGTCTATTGCACTATCATGAGTAGCACTAAAAGTATTAGAATTTTGTGGGTTTACTTGGGTAAAGTTATATGGTAGTTTAATTTCTCCAGTATTTTTACCCGATGGACAATAAATTAAAGCAGGTCCTACTGTTGTATATTTGTATTGTCCTAGTTGTGGCTGAATAGCTCTTTGGAAATATGAATAAGGAAATATAACACCCGGTTTAACTGCAATAGCGAATTCGTAATCTTTAAAGTTGTTCCAATTCAAGGTTTTGGTTTCATAAAAATGCCAATCAGCATTTTCATCAAATCGGTCTGCCATGCAGTAATCAAAATTAAGTTTTGTGTAATTGGTGGCGACCTTGTAGAACCATGTGTCCACTGGATTATCGTGAACTATTATAAAAGCCTTCATTTTTCACCTTATAATTATAGTAGTATTTATCCGTGCCAAAAGGTGATGACACATATGAGTATCATCACCGTTATTGGCCTCTCGAACAGGACTCGAACCTGTGACCTACGGTTTAGAAGACCGTTGCTCTAATCCAACTGAGCTACCGAGAGTAAAAATTCTCTACAGTTTCTCTAAATCGGATAATGCTTTTTCAGTAAGATTGTTCTTAAACTTTTTGTCTTCCTGTGTTGCTTTATATTCTAAAACATCATTAGTACCATTAATTGGATACTCAAGAAGAACATAAGCTCGAACTTTACCGCTTTCTAGCTCTAGTACTTTGTGTTTGATTTTATAACCTGCTACGTTTACGCCATTAATAACGTTTTGTGTAGCCTGTGTATTAATCTCAGACCCATTAGTTTTAATACTTTTGCTTTTCTGAGAAAGTTCGCCTTGCAGTCTATCTGCTAACATAACTTTTGCTCTAAGAATAGCAATATCTAATGAGTATTGTGGATCATCTGAAACACCTGTACCAGCCGCATACACGGCATAATCGCTAGTTGGAGTTTTCAAATACCATTTCGGCATTTCGTCAATAGTATTTTCTAAGGCTTTTTCTTTAGCCTTCATTTTTTCTTTTTGCAGTTTAGCAAGACTTTCAGGACTCCCTGGCGTCATACTACTACAAGCCGAAAGAAATACTACACCTACTAGTGCAATTATAGTTGTTACTTTGTTCATTTTTTCCTCTTTACCAGTTTTCGATTCCGACCCATTGGCCCGGACCGATTTCACAAGCGGGTTTACTTATTGTATACAACTTGCCTGCTTGTTCGACAGTTTGTACAAAGTACTTACAGGTAAAACCTTTGTAAGTAAATTCTGGTTCGTAACCTGTTTTTTGTGTGTAATCACTATTGTCATCACATACCATATATTGGTTACTAATAATTCTTTCTGCACCTGCAATTCTAATTACTTCAATTTGTGCATTTTTTAAGGCTTGGTTACAAACATAAGTTGTATCCGAGTGTCCAGTTGCTTTACCGTATGCAGGATACCATTGACCACCTATCATTGCATTAAACATAACACTACATTGTTTTGTACCGTCTTGATTCTTTAATACACTTCTGTTTACACTATCATATCGAGTAATTTGTGTAACACTTGATGTTTCTGTAGTCGAAACTACTTTACATCTATCATTAGCATAACTAGTACCCGATAGGCACATTAGTAAAACAATGATCCCGAATCTGACTTTGTTTAAGATCGATGACTGCATTTCTTAATCCACTCCTTGTTGTATATGCCCATTTACGTTTTCCTGTAAATTCAGCATAAATTTGACCAGCTCTAGTATTAGTATACACGGCTGAGGTAAGTTTGTCAACCTTGTCACTTCGTTGTTCTTCTAGCCAAGAATATTGGGCTTTTGCTATATTACAGTCAATCACTAAATGATTGATTTTCTCAAAATTCATATCTGCCGTAGAAGTACGGTGAATACTTTGTGGTTGAGTAGTCGCCGAACAGGCTCCTAAACTAATTGCCAAACATACTAGTAACAGGTATTTCATGTTTCTTTCCAGTTTTATTATCGACTAATTTAAACTCTAAATTATGCCAGTTATACTTTTGGTTGTTTATAATATCGTATTCAACTTGAACTGTAAATTTTGAAGAATCAACATCACGTTGAACTGTTGATTGTAACTGCTTGGCGGCAAATACTGCCTTTGCGTCTATAATATTATCCATTATGCTTCGTCCATCTTCTGATTCGCTAAATCTATTAATAAATCTGTATGTTTCATTTGTGTTGAGTAATTGTCGTAATCACTTACTAGTTGTTTTATCATATCCATGGTAGGTTGTGGTATTTTTTCTATACCCAATGCTTTGTTCATATGAACAATACCACTTAATATACCCATTGCCCGGTGGGCACACATGGCTCTTTGCTCGGATAATTTCTTAACTTGCACGAAGTAATTATCTCTAGGACTATTTGGCACTATACGACTCCATAAATTCTAGTTCCATTTGTTTTTCAAATTGAATAACTTGGTCCTGTTTCTTTGTAACCATATTTTCAATTATGCCAATACCTTGTTGCTTTTCATCACTTGCTCCCTCTTTAATAAGAACTAGTGCTGAATTAAGATCTTCAATGTCTGTTAAAACATCAATCATAATATAACCTTTCAAACTCTTTTAATGACCAAAACTCTTCAATTGACAAGCCTGTCATTGTTAAACAGTAAATACCAAAACATACTGCGGCGAACATTATAGCTCTATCTTTCATACTAAATCCTCTCAAAAAATCTGTTCTGGGTCTTTTCCAGTAACAGTAAACATTTTAACTATAGTTCCATCTACTTGGTCTTTAGTTAAAAATCCTTTAACTGTATCACCTTGTTCAGTAATACCATCTATCTCTGTCATTTCGTTATGTTTAAATGCACAAATTTCATACATACCATCTTTACCACCATACGAACCAATATGTTTAACAATACTCAATTCGTAATCACCAAACTTTAACCTAACTTGAAATGGATTTGGATCTCCAAAAAACATTTTAGGTGTTGCAGTATTTTTATATTGATCTAACCTACTCATTTTATAAATCCATCCTCTACTGTATACGTTGAATTAAGTTTATGGATAATTGTCTTACCTACTTGCTGAACCCATTCATTGTCAAAGTTCAATTCCATCCAGTCCTTAACCTTAAATGCCTTATCAACTAACTGTTCATGTGTCATAGAACAAACTCTATTTTTTAGATATGTTGTATCTATGAAACTAACTACTTTATTCATATTTTACTCCTACTTAAACTTTTCAAATGCTTGAGTAACAAAGTTAAGGATACCGTCAACATTAAAATCACTGCTGAACTGTTCCCAACCATTACCAATCATTGGATACACTGCTAAAAAGATTGCTACTAAAATTGCCAACCTAATCATAATTACCTCTAGACTTTCCCTACAATCATTGAATTGTAGATTTTTGTAACTGTTCGACCGAAAGGTGTAGCACCTGCATTCTGTATTTCGCAAGTCTTTTTATTCATCTTAACAATCGTTCCAGTTTTAACAACACCTTTGTTTTCCCACTGTACAGTGTCGCCTTTCTTAACCATACGACCAATTCGTGTGGCAATAAAAGTCTGTTGGTCTCTCCATGCTTGTGCGAGGACGTTTAAATCAGTTTGAGTACGGATTGCCTGTATGGCAGTAAGTGCCGTATCAAGTTCTTTACTATTCATTAGTCTGCTCTCCCTTGTCCATAGGCTCTAATTCCATAACTCTGCAATACGTTTGCAAAGGCTTCAACGGCAACTTCTTTAACGTCTAAAGATTGTGTATGCCTTTGTGGATGACCTTTTGGCATAATATCATAATACGAAAGTCTATATCCTCTAGGATATCCTTTAGAACCAATACCTTCACGTTTACAAAATGTTATAAAATTACCTCTTGCAGGGTAAATTTGAATACTACCAAAACCACAATACATCGGTTCACCGTGTTCAGCAACATACTTGTTAACTTCTTTTACTGCTTTTGCACAGGCTTCATTCCAAATAACTTTAGTGTCTACACACTCACCATTAAACTTTAATAATTCTGCTGATTGTAACATTAATGCACCACCTTTTCTTTAATAAATGCTTCTAAATATTCTGGATTACTAGTTTGTAAAGTAACAACAGGACCAAAGTATTTGTCAAAAACTCTTAACAAATTAACATAATCACCTTTTGTCATTTTCTTTTCAATTTTAGTAAAATCCACGCCAATTTGTTTACATAGGTTTTTTGCAACACCAAGTAAATAAAATGCATTTCCATTTGGGCCATCTAAGTCAATAACTATGTTATCTACTGGACCTTTTGCTTCTATTGTCATTTATTGCTCCTTTTTGTTAACTTACTATTATATAATAACACAAATCGTCTATCTGTCAACCTTTTATTCATCATAAAACTTAATTAATATCTTTTCTACTGCTTTTGCTTTATTTTTAACTAGTTTTGTATAATCAGGATTGGTACTCCACTTATGTAATTGGTCAATTTGAGCACCTATATCAATTACTCCAGATTCGATTTGAAGGGTTCTTAGAGTGCGAAATCCTTCGTATGCCGGGTGTCTATTAATTGTTTTAATCATATCAAGCACACTATCGCACTTGGTTTTATACTTTTTTACACCAAATTTTGCTTTAAGATTTCCTAAAGGTTTTAGTTGAGGTACTGAGTCAGTCCATGTTCTAATACCAAATAAATTGTTACCTTCTATAGCAAATCTACTAGTTCCATAACCTGTTTCTAATACAGCCATTGCAATAATAATATCTCTATGAACCCTAACGTTGTGATCTAAAGATAAGTTATGGTAGTTAATGCATTTACCTACTGCAATAACAAATTCTGTATTATTACTGTATATAATAGTTGGTGCTTGGTACCCAAATGATTTCCATTCACTTATAATTTTTTGTTCTGCAACTTTTTCAATCTTTTGAACTACCCAATTATTAGGATAAAATGTTCCTGCCGCATAAACCATAAAAGAAAAGAATATAACACCAGAAATGTATATTGTCCATTTCTTAATTTTTCTAAAAATTGCTTTAGTATGATTATCCACTAACTGCTCCTGATTCTAATGCATAAGTATCAATTACAACATCACCATCTTCTTCTGCATATTCGTTATCTTCATCATATGCAACCTTTCCTAAGAAAGTTGTATTATCTGAATCCGTATAATTAGCATCTACTACAGTCGTTTCTACTCCGTCAGTTGCTTCTGCAAGATCCGAATTAACATTTGAATGATTTATTCCACCACCATCTAGAAACTTTTTATCTGCTTCATCTTGGTCGTTTGCTAGAACGTGTTGTTCTATCATAACTGTATAATAAGTTTTTTTGGAATATAAGTTCTTACCTATATCATCTTTATTAAAATAAACGTCTGTGTCTATACTCATATGTTCTCCTATTTGTTTAATGGTTGCATTAAAGGAATCATTATATTTGGGTCCGGAAACACTTCGTCTTGAAGTTGTTTGATTGAGACCGACATATAAATTAATAATCCTAAAATTGCTATTTTTATTATTGTATCTATTTGTTTAGTCATCTTTCTCCTTTATTGTTTCGGTATTGTTGGTAATGGATTAGCATTTGGGTTACCTTTTGTATTTGTTCCTCTTGCTATATCTTTAATAATTTGAGCACCTTCTTCATGTGCTGAATCGTCCCAAGTTCCATTTTTTGTTTTTTGATCTATTTGGTAAATTGTTTTACCAACTGTTAAAATATCTTTACCAGTAACTGCACCTGTTTCTGCAACACCAACTACTGTTACCCAAATTGCTCCTACTATACCTGCAATACTACTCATTATGCAACCCTCTTAATTAATGGTTCAAATTCTTTTTGGTAAGAATAAGGTATGTGTAAACTATAACAGATATAACCTGCATCACTCTCATCTTCCATATTTTCTGCCTGCATAATCCAACGTAATGCAGTTTCTCTATTACCTGCACCTGAACTAATCATGTCAGTAACTCTTTCTTCAAATTCTTTAATTGCCATTTCTTCTTGCTCTTTTTCTCTAGCAAAATGTTCTTCATTCTCTTTTGACCAATAATCCATTTCTTTCTTAAATTCTGCATCAGACATATTGTCTGTTTTTGCAACAACAGTACGAGCATAACTCTTACTAGTACAAGAAGAAACCATTTCGTAAAGAGTAGTTTCATCTAAATACCTGTCTAATTGAGCAGGTGTAGTAACACCATATTCTGCCCAATGTTTAGGATCGCTAACTAGCATACCACCAAACCTGTTACTTGGATCTTCATCAATCCAAATTTGAGTTTTAGCATTCATCTTTTCAATGTGTTTTACTAGTGCATTCATTTTTAAATCCTTTTTTGTACTGTTCATACTATTATAATAACACTGTTTGCTTATCTGTCAACCTTTTAAACCATAAAAAAAGCCTTGATAAACAAGGCTTTTTAATCTTTTTTTCACTTAATTACAACCTGAGACACATAACATTAGCATATCTTCATTACCTGCCACTTTAGCCATAATATGTACTACTGCCAGTATTGCATAAAACTCAATAAATCCCATTGTACTCATCTCCCTTTAAGACTGTTTCGATTCCTTTAATATGCTTACACTTTACATATGCTGGACAATTACATTCAAATCCTCTGTCTTGCATAACAACTGTGTACTCGTCGCCCTTGGAACCAATAACGGGCCACTCAACTCCGACTAAATGATGACCTTTTGTTTCTATTTCAGTCATCTCTTTTTCCACTACCATAATCAATAACTACAGGAAACCTAGGAATGCCATCATTTGATAACTCAAAATATCTACAAGTTACCCAGGTAGGTTTTTCTGTGCTTTCCCATAATGCTTTTAATTGTGTTTGCGAACCTCTTACTCCAGAACTAAATGTTCTACCATCTTTCATTGCAAGATTAAACTTTTTAGCATATCCTGTCCAGTTACCCTGTCCTTGTTCTATGCTTACTATGTCATATTCTTCAGTAATAAATTCTTTTCTCTTTAACAAAGTTTTAGACCTCTTACACTCGTATTGTGCATCTTGTCTAATCATTTGACCTTCATATCCAGCCTGTGTATATTCTCCGTACAGTCTATCAATATCTGCAGATGTATCTGCTTTATCAGTTGAAACTAAAACAATTTTATTACCTGCAACATTATCTGCTAACCACTTGCTTCTTGTAGTAAACGTCATTGATGTATTGTTTTTATCAAACATATCGTAAATGTGATATTCAACTTTTTCTGAACTTTCTGCAATCTCTTCTGGTCTACACTTTACTTTTCTTACAAGAGAAACAATCTTCTGAAAGTCTGCTTTAAGTTCATGATTATAAAGTTCACCATCTAGTACTATATCTGGATTTGCTTCGATAATATGTTTTACACTTTCCCAAATATGAGGACAACTATTAATAGGCTTTCCTCCTCTAGTATGCATACCATTTTTATCAACTACACATCTTATACCATCTAGTTTAGGTTGTGTGTATCCACTATCAACAGGAGTTTTTGTAAAATCATGTGCTAACATAGGTTTAAATAATTCGTAACTATCTACGTCTTTTACATTTTCAAAATACTCTTTATCTGCTTTTTTAGTCCACTCGCTTTGTGCTTCTGCCATAGCCTGTGTTTTAGAAGTAGTAGCATTTGACCTACCAGTATTTTTAGCAACTGAAATATTCCATTCACCTGTAATCTTTTGACCGTCAACTAAACCAGAGATAGTTCTAATACCTGCAACGTCCTCAGAATCAAAACCATATTCAATAGTCCAAATTCTCAATTTACCTTTTGTGTCTCTTTTATAAAGACTTGCTAAACTAGTAATATTCTGCATATTTACCATCCCCTCGCTTCTGCTATTTGTTGAATACATATCATAAAATTTTCTTTACTAGGAGTTAATCCGTTTTGCTTACACAATTTTTTTGCTTGTGGAGTAACAAAGCCTTTAGACTCTAAAATATCTAACGGACTTTCACCTGCGTTGTATCTACTAAAGTATTCATCTGTTGTGAAATTTTTAATTAAAAATGCTTTAAAAGAACCAGCAAATTTTTGGTATTTAAATCTAGCAACAAACTCATTGTTACCATAATGTTGTCCAGGCTTAAGATTATACATTAAGTACATTCCATCATATTCGAAGTTTTCTTTAGTAAATTTGTTCATTTATTCTCCTTTTTGTTATTAACTTATATTATAATAATAGCACCTTTACACTATCTGTCAACCTTTTATATGGCTATTTCTGCCTTATTTTACTAGGTTTTTTTAACAAAAACCCACTTAACTACAGTAAAAGGATCACCAACTTTGAATATTTGTGCGTCTATTCCTAGTGTACGAGCAAATTTAACTGCTTCTTTTACTGTTGGAAACTGGTGATTAAAGATTGTGCCTGTTTGGCTAGTGAATACATCGAACATTAACTTCTCCTGTTTGCTTAAATTACTATTTTATAATAACACCTTTTGCCAATCTGTCAACCTTTTTTGGTTAAATAATTGTATGAGTTATCGCTTTAATAATCTAACCCTTGTATACGATTCAGCCAAGGCTAAACTGTACAAAGAAGGTCGTTTACTGTTCATGGGTGATGGTTATGTCGCTATAAAAATGTTTATAGACGAATCAAATAATGATATTAGTGTATTGGAGATGTTTAAATCACGTATCGATGCACGTGAATTGATAAAGCAGAGATCTTTATCAGAAAAGAAAAAACTATCCGACGAAAGCCTTCTCTAATGTAAATGTTCCGGCGGTACGTTTGTTACCTTCTTCGAAACCTTTTTCTTCTAATCTTTTTTTCATTTCCAAGTTAAACTCCATACTACCACAAATCATAACTTTATCATTTTTTGGTGTTATATCGTCCCACATACCTGCGTCGATATACTTGGTAATTCTGCCTGGATTTTTAAATTCTTCTCTAGTTACTGTAGGAAGATATTCTATATCACATTCTTCTAAAAAGTTGTTGTAGGATCTTAAATCTTTTGCATAAGGTACTGTCCAGCAAAGTTTAATATTATCAAAATGGTCATATGTAGTTGGATCTCTTAATAAACTAATAAAAGGTGCAATACCTGTACCAGTTGCCATTAAGTGTAACGTTCCACCTAACTCTAAATTGTTAAGTGTTAGTGTTCCTGTTGGCTTATCGCTAATATATAAAAACTTACCTGGTTCAATATGTTGTAGTTTACTTGTCAACGGTCCATCTGGAACTTTAATACTATAAAATTCTAAATAATCATCATAAGGGCCACTTGTATATGAGTATGCTCTTTTAAGTTTTTCTTCAGGAAAACCTATCATAGTAAATTCGCCTGCCACAAATCTGTATGTTGGTGGTCTTTCTAATTTAATTCTAAATAACTTATCCGTGTAATGTGTAACTTCTATAACTTCTAGATTCATATTATTTTACAAATGTTCCTTGCTTTAATTTTTCTACAACAGAGTCATATGTTTCACCTAAACATTTTAGTCTAAGAATTACACGTTCTGAGGTTATCTCTGGAACACCGTGTACTGCCATTCCGTTAAACATAGTAGGGTGTTCTAGACTATAATGGTGTAAGTAATCTATATCATTATCGTCCCAACCGTATTTCTTTTCGTAGTTGATATTTCTTTCTGGTTCAATACCTTCTCTACTAAAGAAACTAATAGGAGTAATGTCTTTTACAGGTAATATTGGAAACATAATAGCACAATTCATAAAATGATCAGTATGTGGGTGAAACTTGTAACCAACATCATAATGTAGTATATCAATATGGTCTGGATCAGGACGTTCTTTCCAATTAAACTTATCTACTAAATCTCTAACAACAGGAAAGTCTAACAAAGACATATCGTTCTTTTTCCTTATTGCTATTGTATTCATTCCTTGCCGACCTTTAAATTCTCTTTTAGTACCTCTTGCTAGATACTGCATATAATCACCAAAGTTTTCTATAAGGTGTCTATGCTCTTCAAATAAATCTTCTAAGGCTTGTCGGTCATAAGTTACTTCATCTATTTCTGTGTGAAACTTGCCTTGTATCATTTTTTAAATGTATCCTATTAATATAACTATAACAAAGTAATTTGTGTAATGTAATGCTTGGTCAATAGTTTGTAATCCCCAAAACATTTTGCCATTTTTAATTACTTTGTACTTGTTTAATATTATGTGTTTTAACCAATCTATTATACAATGTGTAGTGTAATCAAACATTGATAATAGTAATGCATATTTGATATCTACAAAGAATAGTAATATAATTAGTGTTGCTACTGCGTGGTCAATACAGTGTCTATGCAATCCCCAACTAAAAAGATTTGCTTTGTTACTTGGAGGTCGAGTAGATTGGAGAAATAAGTCGCAAACTGTGTGCTTTAGTAATAATAGTATGAATACTGCTGACATTAAGTTCGCTTCTTATTAGGTAAGTGTTGGAGAGTAGATTCATTTCCGTTACTACGTTAAACTAAACCAATAGTTTTTTTTCAAAATCCGACCAAAAATTTAGTAATCGAAATTACTAGGGAAAGGTTTCCACCCCTCCAACATATAGTTATTTATCAGTTCTATGAAATATACCTTGCTCTAAAACAAAAATTTCAAATCCCCACCCTGCTATATGTTGCCTGCCGCCACCTATTATTTTACCGCCTGCTTCTTTTTCATCGCTTAATGTACTGCTATAATGCCATACGTTATCGTGTTCAATCATAGCAAATTGCATACCTTCTACCATATCAGCATTCATTATAGATAAGGTCTTATCACCCTTATTCCAATATAAGCCAAAATACCCACGATCGTCGTCATTGCTAGGCTTGGTCCTGTAAAATATGTCAACAGGCACGTCAGGCTCATTGAGCTCAGTAGTGCATACATATCGTACTTGTCCATCTTGTCCAGTTCCATAGGACTTCTCCACTTTTTCAGATTCAGTAATAGGTTCGTGCTCTATATTCATTTCTTATTGATGTTATCAACTGCTTTTTGTATATCAACACCGTTTATATTAATAATTTTTGCTTTTTCTAAAGTATCTAACGTTGCATTAACACCTTCAGCAACTCCAGATTTGTAGTTATAATAAGAGCAGGCTATTGTAAATAATATCAATACTCCTAAATGCCATAGTTGGTATTCCATTATTACTCCTTGTTTAGTTAAAACTTTTAAAGAACTTAATACTTGCTAAATTCTTTGCCTTACTCTCCACCATTATATCGGCGAATTTATTGAATGTGGATGCCCATGTATTTACCGCATTATTCCACATAAAATCACTATGCCCTCTTAACTTACCTTTTTTAAAACCTTGCTCTAATAGTATTTCTTTGTCTGGTAAAGTGTTAATATCGTGTTCAGGTATGTAATCTTCTCTGCTAACACTATAATGAATTGTAGGTCTTACTCCACGCCAACTATCTACTATGCGTTTAAATCTATCGTCGGTGGGGTGTATGTATTCACCTTCTTTAACCCAGTGATGGTGTATGTCAAGTACGAGTGCGAGATGCTTTTCAAGTTTGACACTTTCGTCGATGCCCCACGAGTTTTCATCATTTTCAATCGTAATAACATTTCTCGCCTCTTGAGATAATCTTGGGAGGACATCGATGATACCGGCTGAACCTTGCCTACCGGAGATATGTACGTTGCACTTAAAGTCCTGGAATTGTTTGCCGTAGCCCATCCATCTGATAACGTCAACATGATATTCAAACTCCTCTATACTTCTATTTACCACCTCTGGTCTATCACTTGCTAGTACAGTAAATTGTCCTGGGTGCATACTTAAACGTACATCTGCCTCTCTGGCAATGTCGCCTACTTTAATTAAATTTTCTTCTAAATACTTTTGTACATCTGCCTTTTGCCAAAAGTAACTCCAAGTTGGTTCTGTGTATGCCGGTAATAAGTCACTACCTAGTCTAATCATTCGTAACTCAGGCTGTAGTCCTGCTACATAACTAATAATATTTTTATAGGATTCTATGTTATGGACCATAATGTCCCATAAACGTTCTTCAGCAACTTCTCGTGTTTGTCTGTTAAGCCACGTAATAGTTGTCGACCTTGTGTTATAAGGACGTTGCAACTCTTCTAATATTTTTTTGCTTTGAGATTGGTCTTCTACCATATACTTACAGGCAAAACCAATACGATTTATATTTTGACTAAACATAATACTATGTTAGCACGAAATAATCAGGAAGTCAATAGTTGATTTTCAAAATTTTCGTATGAATCTTCGTATGCGTTATCGTGCGTAAAGAACGTTTCAGGTGTCCATTCATTTATAAAAATAAACTTAACGTCTTTAAAGTGTTGAATTATATGTCCAACTTGTTGTACGTCAAATCCCATATCACGTTGTTTATTTTTTGTTTTGGGATAATTTGATGTGTCTGCGTATATATTATTTACATAACCAAAAGGATTTCCAAAATTTCTTTCTCCTTTACCAGTAAAGTCATAACCAATTATAGTAACTATGTCGTTTTCCATAGCCGCCAATAGTATTGCCCAAGATCCACTAGACCAATTCTCAGGTTTATCTTTATCGTGACCTATGTTGTAAGGAATTTTTGGTAATAGTTCTATATAAGGATCTTTAAGAATATTAATTAATTCTACTGTTGAAAAAACAAGAGACTTTTTATGATAATTGTATTCTATTGCTTCTTGTAAATGTGCAAGTTTACTACATACTAAATTTTGTACTGTGAAATCTCTGTGCAATCCGTTACAACCGTATGTTAAACCCTTGCCAAAAAGTTTTCTTAAATCAAAACTTTTTCTACTTTCACCGTTGCCAATAGCAAAACCAATTGACATTATTCGGCGACTCCAAATTTAGCCCAAACAGTTTCACCTAAACAAACCCAACCAACCGGTTGTCCAACTTTTGGATCAGAGTTCCATGCTAGGTCTCCTTTTTCTCCATGAAAGCCAGGTGTTTCTTTTACTGTAGTAAATCTTGTTTTGTCTAAAATTGGATTGGAGATTGTTGTATCTCCGGTTTGTGTTAATACAATATTATTTTTTGTTCCTGATCCAATTTCTATATCACTCTTGGATCTGATACCTATGGTATGTTGTTTGCTTTTACCTATATTAAGGTTTGTTTCTTCGTCCCATAAGGTTAATGTGCTTTGTGGTTCATCTGTATTAATACCAACTCTTTTTGTATTAGATGAGTATAACGTATCACCTAATAGTGTTTCTCCTGCTACAACTAAATCTTGTAAGGTTCCTACTGTTTTTAAATTACTGTTTATTACTGTTTTAGATAAACTATCTCCACCCATAAACCGTTTTATTTGATCGTGAAGACCAACAATACTATGAGCATTTATTTCTTGTGCATCAATAGTATTTGTTGTAATTTTTTCTGCATTTATACTTGTGGTTGTAATATTCTCTCCAACGATGTCCGGAGAGTGCAACGATTGTGTAACATACACACCAGCATCATTTGTATTAAGTTCTGGAGTAGAAACTGTTTGTGCAGTCAGATTACCAAAATCTCCAGTAATCATACCTGCATTAAGTTTAAAAGTTTCCCAATTGATAGCACTATTGTTAATAGAACCATGAGGAAATTCTAAGTTATTAATTTTATCTTGTACAGATTGTTTAACAAATTCTGCAACAGATTCGTTTAAGTTTATTTTACTTAAACTATCTTTGATTTGTGTTTCTACAGTTTCACGTATGAAAGACTGTAATGCGTTTTGTAGTTCTTGTGACATTTGTTGCCTCTTTGATTTATATTAAATCTTAGCAACTGCAATATACTCGTAACTTCTACTGAATAAGTTTTTGTAAAAATGAGATTGAGAGATTTTAAACTCTTTACAACCTAAGTCGTGTACATATTTTGCAAGTTGCTTGAAATATAATGTTCTTTTATGTTCTGTTACTTGTGATAATAATTCACCATCACTTAACTGATACATTGTTTCTTTGAATTTCTGCTTGTCAGTTCTATCCCAATTTCTATGGCATACGAATACATGACTTGCGTTTCCACTGTTAATTACCATTGGAGGATCAACTAAACGATCCACTGATTTCATATTTTTAAAATCTTTAACAGTTGTGACCAATGCTTTACCTGTGTACTCATGTGCTTCAGCAATAATTTCTTTTTGTCTTGCTTCGCTAGAGAACCTTGTAAAGTAACTATCCAATGCTAGTACAATATCGTATTTCTTTCCTTGTGCTTCTTCTTTAGTAACAACTTCAACTAAATCCTTTAAGTCTTCGTGATTACGGATAAAGTCTGCTTCGTGGTCGTCAATACATAATACTGTAAATTTAAATCCTTCGACATCATTACATATGTGCCACAACACTGGGTTAAATCCTAATACTAAAGCAGTTCCAAAATCACCTGCTTGATATTCCATAACATCTTTAATGATTTGACTTTTTAGTTCTACTAGTTTTAAGAATTTTACTTTGTCTTGCTTATATAGTGTATCAACTGCGTTGTACCAATTCATTGTCATATTTTAAACCTTTGGTCTTTCTTATACAATGTATTTAGCCGGATTGCTATACAGTGTTAAGTTCTTGCTATTAATCCTTAGGATACTCGCCTGTGTCTTTTGCTAATAGCAAACAGTCTGCTTGTATGGTTTGTATAACCATGTCAATAGACTCGCGAGATGCTTTCGGTGTTGCATATTTCATTTCACGCAACTTGTCCGATTGAGCTTTAATAGTGTCAATCTTATCACAGAATTCACTTATTTTATGATACATATTTTCTCCTTTATTAATTGGCGCACCCGACAGGACTCGAACCTATTACCTCCAGTTCCGCAAACTGGCGCTCTATCCAGATGAGCTACGGGTGCCTATATACTTATGGTGGAGGATACAGGAATCGAACCTGCGACCTCCTGAATGCAAATCAGGCGCTCTCCCAACTGAGCTAATCCCCCCATTCGTATTACATCAAACTAGTTTGAATAAAGTTTGTAACTTTTTCAACTGCTTCTGATATATTTTGACCATTTTCTGCTAATTGAGCCTTACCTTGTTCCCAACTGTTCTTTTGGTATTCGATAATGCTTTCCTTTTCAGAAATTAACCAGTTTTTTATATTTTCCATAATTATCCTTTGTTAAGTATTATACTATAGCAAATAATGGGAAAATGTCAATAGGTAATTTTATGCTAATTGCGTCTCAAATTGAATCATTTTACGTTGTGTTTCAAATTCAACGTTCCATGGCATTGTCATATGGAATTTTTTATTATCCCAAAGGTTTAATCTACCTGGATCCCCAAATTTAGCAACTTTTTCTAGTGATAACCCGTAAAATGCTTCTTTATCTAAAGTTGTATTACCAATTAATTCACTTGTTAATTTTGAAAAGTCATCATCAGAGATGTTTTTACCCGTATAATTTCTAATGTGCTCATCAAATCTGTTAATATCTTCATCTTTTAAGAAAGTTATCCTAACTTTTTTACTTTTAGGGTGGTCAGCCAAAGTTTCTTCTGTAAAATTCGGCATATAGTAAACACTCCATGGAAACCATTGATCAAATACTGCGGTTCCATAGTCATTATCAGTTTTTAACGTAATCATTCCTTGAAATGCACAAAAATGGTTGTTAGGTTTTTTAATATGTTTGTTTTCTAACCAATCTTCTGCTTTAGTTGGTACAGGTCTTCCTTTATTTCTATTTTTAACGTTATTACCATCACAATGCGTAGGTAAAAATGTGTCTAAGTTATGTAAAGACATTTGTCTAAACTTTAAATTAGTATGACCTAATTTTTTTAAGTTTTCCATTATAACATTTGGTATAGTTGTTAATGGCTTAAACTTATCTTTCATTTTTTCACATATTTGGTCATAAAATTTATCACCTGGGTTTAAATCTTTTGAATGTCCTGTTTCTTTTACAAGGTATCCAATATAAGTTGGCGGAAAATCTGGAACAAAGTCTAGTTCAAAAAGTCTAATGTCTTTTTCAACCATCTCTGACATATGTTTTTCAAATTCATCGTAGACATTGAGTACTTCTAATACTACGTCATTGTCTAAAAAGTTATCTACTTGTTGCGTAGGTACTATTTCTTCTTTATATAATTTTAATTTACTGTTATTTTCAAATTCTGACATGGTGTGTCCTCATGAGCTTCATCGTCATAGTCTAAGTCTAAGATGAAGGTTACTTTATTTTTTAGTTTATTAGTAGGATTGTGTATAGTAAGAATCCTTTGATAATAACTATGGTTCTGTTTTGCTACTCTACTAGGATGATTATGTATTGTATAGTTATCGGATAGTGTTGCTATCCAGTAAACGAGTATTCCGTACTCGGATAAACCTTTTGTATCAACTTCAAATTCATGTTTTATATACCCATCACTTGTAGTAGGTAT